>Ga0307992_1000330_pt1 | contig 30324 bp, 26 predicted proteins | sample EllFjometagen133_FD_203162 | JGI IMG/M metagenome (GOLD analysis project Ga0307992, IMG submission 203162) | Marine microbial communities from Ellis Fjord, Antarctic Ocean - #133 | ecosystem: Environmental > Aquatic > Marine > Unclassified | place: Southern Ocean | collected 2014-10-08
GTTTTAAGTATTATAAAAAAGAAATTAGCAATAAACTTTAGTTTAGCATGTATTAAGCCTTGGATTAAAAATGATCTGAGGCTTTTAATTTATTTAAAAAAGTTCCAATTGTATCCCAAACACCGAGGGAAAAAATATACTCATAAATTATAGGAATAATAATAAAAAATAAAACAAAAAACCCGAGAGTTAATCCCGGGTTTTTATATATACGAGGTTGAATATTATTGAATGTCGAAAGCTATACTATAACTTAGATTAGACTCCTGACCCATTACTTTAATGTCAGTTCTAACTGGATTAACTTCTGGTACAATAATCTTTACTTCAAATCTACCCATACTGTCTGCGCTGGTTGAGAAAGTCTCGCCAGCTAATGCAATCTCTAGAGATTCATTAACCGAGAAACCACCACCATATAACATTGCTTCTGAATTAGCAGCCCCAGTAGTACTATCCATGTTTAACCATAGATTTTCTTTAATTACTGGTTTATCAGTTGAGCCAGCTTTCACGTAAGCTAGTTTGTTTAAGTTTTGATCTAAAACTAAGATATTAGAATGATTGAATACTACAACACGATCACCCTGATTCGTAGCTACAACCTCTATGCCCATAGCCCAACCATCAGTACCACCTAAACCGGCGGTTACTTGAGAGTTGACTAAAGCCATATCAGCTTGATTTAATTTAACTACCCCTAAACCATTAGAGAAATATACGAATTCGTTTCCTGTAGAATCAATATCATAGCCATTATAGTTTAGATGACGGAAATTACCGACTAACTCTCCATTTAGATCATATTTCTTAGCGTAGAAATCATCTACAGCGAAAATATTTTCAGTAACTGGATTATAATATACTTTGTGATTACCACGGTCTTCTTTGTAATTTAGGGTAATAGTTTTAATAACCTGACGAATAGATCTATCAAAAACGGTTAAGCTGTCGCCAGCGATACTAAAGATAAATAAACGACTTTCACTTGCTTGGATGTTATATGGATCTTCGTTAGTTACATCGTAACCATCAATAATGTCCATATTACTGTTCCAGATTTTTATACCTTTAGGACCAATAGTTACAATGTTGTCGCCGATTTTATCTACTCGGCTATACCATTCCCAACTATTATTTTTAACTTTTTGAATTAATTCTAGAGAACTTAAATTGTTCACTCTATACTTATATAAACTAAAATCACTAGTAGCATATACATATAAGCCACCGTTTTCTATATTGAATTTCACACTATAGAAATCATTATAAGTATTAAAACGTTCGTCTATTGGACGAATATCAGCAATACTCTTCAGATAGTCGTTTTCTAAAGTGAAAACTTCTAGAGCTGCAGAGTCAGTGCTAGCCACAAAAACCTTGCTTTGGTAAGAAATAGCGTCACCAGAATAATAACTAACATTTTCGGTATTAGCCGGTTTTACTATTAAAAACACTGGCAGAATAATGATCATGATAGCCAAGGTTGTAATTAATATCTTTTTCATAGCTTTTGATATTTTGGTTATTTTAAATTAATAGCTAACAATAACAAACATTTCGAAACTTGTCAAGGAAAAAGCTTGACAACTTCCTTTTTTTGTATTATAATACGTTATTAAATAATTAAATAATATTTATGGAACCGAGAGATTTTTTAAGATTATTAAAATCTAAAAAACAAATTGTAACAGTTATCGTATTAGCAGCCTTAGTAATAAGCTTGGGTTTTTCATTTTCTCAGAGCTTAAAGTATGGTACTAGTTCAAGACTATTAGTTATTCAAAATATTAGCGGGGCAGATGCTTATACCGTATCTAAGTCTAACGAGTTTGTTAGCTCATTATTTGCTGAAGTTACTTCTTCAAGCTCATTTTTCAAATTAGTTCTAGATTCAGAATATGATATTAATAAAGAATATTTTGCCGGTAATTTACAAAAACAAATTAAAACTTGGCAGAAAACTGTAGAAGCTAAGAATATTAAAGATTCCGGCTTAATTAGTGTCTCAGTTTATCACCCTAATCCTGAACAAGCTAAGCAGATTGCTCTAGCTGTTAATCATGTCCTAATGACTAAAAATATTAATTATCAAGGAGTAGGAGAATCTTTAACTATAGCTGTAGTAGACCAACCTATTGTTTCTAATTATCCAGTTAAACCAAATATTATAGTTAATTTAATCTTAGCTCTAGTTTTTGGCTTAGTTATTGGCTTAGCCTATGTGTATTTGCTAGGTTTAAGTAAATTAGGAGTTGAACCAGAGTATATTGTTAATCACACTGCTCAAGATAATTATTTAGTGGAACTAGAAAAAGAAAAACAGAGAACTCAAGAAACTGTTCAAGCCGGGATTGCTCCATCTCAATTAGATAGTAATCTTGCTGAGGTTAAAGAATCTGAAGCTACTGAACTAAGAGAAGGTAGGGAAATCGATATTGAAGACCGAGGAAGCATTAATAATGTTTTTAACGGTTAATGCATTGCTAAAGTTAGAAAAAAATATTAATATAATATATTAGTCCTTTACAATTGAATAACATAAAAACAGATAATATCATGAAAAAATTTCTTGTAGTAATTGTAGTAATTGTTGTTGCCGCGGTCACACCGACGTTAACGCTAGCTCAGATTAACAGCAATGTAGTTATAGGTAACGGCCTATACTATAATGCCAATAACGATCAGGGTACATATAGATATTGTTATCTGGATATATTGCCAGTAAAAATATCTGAGTCTGCTGCCCTGGGCCTTTTTGCTCTAGGTAGTCAAAATTCCGGCATGTTTGAGGGGAATTACAAAGAGAAGTCCCACCAGTATGGTGGAGGTTTGGTCCTAGGACTAGAACCGCAATATCTTCTATACAATGCTGACATCTATATTGATTTTCATCTTGGCTATATGTATAGTCAAAAAGACGGTGAAGACAATAAAGGATGGAATAACAAGCAAGAAGATCATTTCTTGTATTTTAGCACTTATGCTCATATTGATAACGAATTCAAATATTGGTTTTATCGCCATAAATTATTCGTTAGTGCCCAATATAGTTTTAACTCTCAAGAAGAAAGTTTCTGGGAAGATAATCCTATAGATGGCCAAATTTGGGATATGAGTACGTTACAAGTAAGGTTTGAGGAAAGTGTTTATAGAGCCCAAGTTGGGAGTTGGACACTTACACCCAAAATTTTAATGGGTTACTCCTATCAGCTTGGTGATAATAGTAGTTATGTAGAACCTGGTATTGGACTTGATATTTTTATCAAGTATTATCAGAATCTGCTGGAATTACATTATCAGCGGAAAATGTCTATTGAAGAAGACGGACATAGCTATCATATGCTAGGCGTTAGTCTCAATTTAGTTCCACTTTTTAAAAGTATGGGACGTAAGTAAATAAAATAATTGTTGTAATTTATAAATTTTTGTATCATGAAGAAAAAAATCTTAATGTTTTTGAAAGAAGAATGGTTACCCCTACTCATCATTATTTTCTTGATATTATGGGCAACAGGAGTCTTTGACAAAAAAGAGATTCCTATTAAAGATCCGGCTGTAACTGAATCTGTTATTAGTAATTTAATCCAAGCTGGTGTTGATACCCGATTAACTCATTTTGGGTTAATTAGGGATAATAAAGGGGGTATTGATGCAAGTCATTTAGAGTTAAAAGCACATGCTAAAACAGAAAATGATGAGCAAAATATTCAGATTGCCAAAGCTAAAAAGCTTCCTAAGCCAGCTTATTATGGTGGGGATGTGAAAAAGCTAGAAGCAAAAGATAAGAATCTAGATCAGTTAGATAAATATTTGCAGAATCAGATTAATGAATTAGAAACAGCAGTTGATAGCTTAGAAGGTGATTTTCTAACAGTTTCTAACTTCTCCGAGGCGGATGCTCCTATTGATTGGGCAGTTCGTTGGGGTGCTGAAGTTAAGCCTGCCGATAGCAATACCGGTGATTGGGCAGTTCGTTGGAACACCAGGAATCTTAGTTCTAATAAGGGTACTTACTCTAGTGTGAACGACGAAACTAATAATTACAAATGGGTTGATCATATTGGTGGATCTTATGGAATTACGGTTGGCGGCATTGGCTATATCAAAAAGAATTTAGTTGATATCACTAATGGATCAAACCCAAGTTTCATGTGTGAATACACAAACTGGACTGACGGAGGTGCTTCTATGACATTGCAAGGTGATTATTATATCTGCAATACCGGGCACCAACTTAAGCCAGAGGAAAAAAGTAAGCTGTTCGCCTACTGTATATTTATAGGCAACTCGCGGTATTTGCCTCATGAATTGATCAAACTTGGTAAATTGTCATCAAGTGACTACCAGGCTAATAACCAGGGAGGGTTTAATTTCATGACTATGCCGACTGGTGAATTGATCATTAATGGTCAATAGATTGTTCATTTGAGTAAAAAAATAAAACGCTGATTTTTAAGTCAGCGTTTTTTCTTATTTTAATTTAAATATTACTTATTTAAATCGATAAGTTGGAATGTTAGACAGTTGTTAATTGGATCGTAAAAATAGCTCTGATCCATATTGCCATAATATCCCGTAGTATCTTCATTACCTCCAAATCTCACACTTACAATATCAGCTGGAAATAAATTACGATCTAAAGTAGCCATTCCCCAGCCAGTTCCGTCTACCCAAGTCATTTGGATTGGTTCTGACCATTGTTCATTGCTGTCTCTGTAGGTCATCCAAGGCCAATTAATGATTCCATCTGTATACTCTTTATTATTAAAATAAAGAGTTAAGTCGGTGCTATCAATAGCCATTCGTAACAAAGGAGTTTCAGTTGTATCACCGGTGTCTCCTGGTAAGAACTCAGTACTGATACTGCCAAATACATACATACCGCCGTTATAAAACGTTGTTCGTAATGTTCCTTCGGTTTCATCGTAGAATTCTGAAGATGTCATATTTGCCCAGATTGTAGCTCTCCCGTAGGCCCATTTACAACTTTCGTTATAAGTAACTAAGTTGAAAAAGGCATAGTGAGAATTATTAGCAGTATCTACAATGTTTTCATTTCCCCAATTGGTAAATTCACCTACATGGAAGAAATTTCCAGAAGTAGCCCAGATTGAATCTTTTAGAACTGCAATGTTGTAAGTAATACTTCCGGAGCTATCTGGTGCAGAAGCACTGGATAGATAGGTAATAATCGTATTTGGAATATACTCCTCAACAATAGTAATCCATTGTTCAGTGCTGTCTATATTACCAACATCGTTCCATACCCATAGTTTTATTAGATAATCACCGATATCAGAGTATTTATGGATAGTTACTTTATCTATGCTTTGGTTGGTATTATCACCAAAGTCCCAAAGCCAGGAAGTTGCACCAGTAGAGAGTTGAGCACTCATTACAAGCGGCATATCAATTTGAGCGGAATCTCCGACAGTCGCAGAACCCGCTTTAAGAGTTATTACAGCTTGGAGTTGCAGATCGTCAATTTCTTGATCGAATTCAAGGTCTTTCATGCAACTAGTGCAGAATAGGCCTACAATAAGGATAGCCGTTAAGGCAAAGCTTAGTTTTTTCATGTGTAAAGTTTTTTTTGAAGATTTATAATGAATTGTAATGAACATATTAATAACTTGCGCCTACTTTAAAAATTATTTAAAGCAGGAGTAAATTATTTTTTAGTAGCTTGTTTGTAAGTATCTAAAATTTCTTTAGTCACTTCTTCCCAGAGGAATTTACTTTTAATTCTAGCTTTAGCTTTATTTTCTAAACTATTCACTAGTTCAGGGTTATGAAATAATTTTTCTAATTTATTTTTTAGGTCATTAATATCTTTATTTTTGAAACTAATTCCGGTTTCAGCAATACCTTCTAGGTTAGCCGGGATATCTGATACTAGACAGGCCTTTCCGTAACTCATAGCTTCCAATAGACTAATAGATAGACCTTCTTCTTCAGATGGTTGAACAAATAGATAGGCATTGGAAAATAATTCTTTCAACGTATTATCAGCTTGTTTATCAGTAAAAATAATATTTTTGTCATCACCGGCTAATTCATGTAGAAAATTAACATAACGATCAGTATGACTACTGCCGCCAACAATAACTAATTTTTTATCAGTATTAGCTTGTTTGTAAGCTTTAATTAAATGATGTAGTCCTTTGTGTTTTACTAATCTAGAGATAGCTACAATATAGTTATCCTTTTTTAATCCCCATTGTTTTTCAATAATATTAGCTGGCAATGGTTCAATAATATTTACAGCATTAGGAATATAAACACTGGTGCGATTGTAACGTCTATGACTATAGTCTCTTAGACTATGTGAAACTGCAATAATCTCTTGAGCATATTTATGACCAATCTTTTCTCCGGTTCTTAAAACCCAACGAGCAAAACCGTTCCATTTTTGATGATAGTAGTCTTGGCAATGAAAGGTAAAGACAATCGGAGTCTTTGGTTTTAATAGTTTTATTAACCAAGTTAGATTAGCCGGGCCAATAGAATGAATATGAATAACGTCTACTTTTTTGAAAGTAAGACTGCAAATAGATAAAAAAGTATGGGTAATAGCATCTAAATGTTTAGTGCCGATAGTTGGTAGATTAATTATTTTAACACCTTTATAACTATTTAGTTTTTCTGGGCGGTAATTTATGCGATTATATACCAAAACTTCTTGGCCCATTTTAACCAAGTTAACTGCTAAATTTTCTACGTGGGTTTCTACACCACCGTCTTTAGCAGGAATACCTTTTTGTCCAATAATAGCTATTTTCATAAAATATTTTATTCTTTATTTTAACATATTATTGTATAATAAAAAATACTATTTGTCAAGGTTTTTTAGGGGGAAACAAAAAAGAGGCAGAGCCTCTTTTCACATAATATCTTGAATTTAAACTTTTTTTTGTTATAACCACCGCTTTCTGGCAAAAAATATGAAAATACTCAGAGACCCAAAGCACATTATAGCTAACATAATTAGGAAGCCTTGATCGTGATTTATTAAAGGCATGCTTTCAGTAAAGTTCATACCAAAAATAGAAGCTAAGAGGTTTAAAGGTAATACTACCACAGTGAAGATTGTTAAAATCTTCATGATATTGCTAATTCTATAATTCATTAATGATTCACTGGTAGTGTAGAGAGCATCAACATGTTCTTTCTGATTTTCAGTAACTTCCCAAATACGTTTTGAATGCTCAATTAGGCTAATATAATAACTTTTTAATTCTCGTCTAGGCACCAATGAGCTCTTCATTCCCATTAACTTTTTAAAAATATTTTTATGATTTTGAATGATTTTTCTTAAATTTAGAATGTTTCTCTTTAATAGTAGTATTTGAGAACTTAGAGTTTTTGCTTGTTGTGAAAAAATAGTTTGGTCTACATCATTAATCTCCATACTGTTTTGATCTAGTATTGGATAGGAGCCTGACATTAGCACTTGCAGAATTTCATATAGTAATACGGCAGAAGATTCTGATTTGTATGAAAGTAAATAGTTGTTATCTTTTTTACAAGAATTGAAGAAATTAGATAAGCTATCTACATTATTATTATGAATAGTTACTATATAACCATGGCCAACAAAAAATTCAATTTCACCAGCAGAAATTTTATTTTTTTCAAAAACAGGGAAGTGTAGAATCATGAATAAATAACCATTATTAATTTTAATTTCTGGTCGTTGAGCAATGGAATTAGCCAAAGAAGCCTTTAGTAGATTAAAATCAAACTTAAACTTTTTTCGTAGGAACTCAATCTCCTTTTTACTAGCATTAGTAACGTTATACCAGGTTATTTTTTCTGTCTCTGTTTTAGGATTATCAACTAAGATTTGTTCAATATTTTTAGAAAGACGTTTATATTTGGACATATTAAAAAATTATTTTCTATTTGTTATTATTATAACATAAAATTATTAGAATTAGTATTTGGTGCTTTGATATAAAGTGCTATAATTTAAATATGATTGAAATTCTAGGGGTAAGACTACATAATTATAGCTATCGTAAGGTAATGAACGAGATTAAATCTTGGTTGGAGGGCAAAGAAAACCGTTTTTTAGTCACTCCTAATCCAGAGATAGTTTTAGAAGCTCAGCATAATGAGGAGCTTTTTTACCTTTTACGTCGAGCAGATTTGTCCATGGCCGATGGTTTTGGTCTAAAGCTAGCTGGGCTGTTGGTGGGTAAAAAAGTTGTACGCATTACCGGAGCTGATTTAAGCTTAAAGCTTTTACGATTGGCTAATAAAAATAAATATAAAGTATTGATAGTTCATTGGAAAAAAGGATTGTCCACAAAATTAGATATAGAAACAGCTATAAACAGTAAATTTTCTGATTTAGAATTAATGACCGTTGGTGTAGATCGTGATAATTTTGATGTTGATTATGAAGAAATAAATAAATTTGCTCCTCAGATTATGTTAGTAGGATTAGGTGCTCCTTGGCAAGAAAAGTTTGTTTATCATAAACGTTGGAAGATTAAGAGTCTAAGAGTATCAGCTGGTATTGGCGGGGCTGTAGATTTTATAACTAAGAAACTGAAGAGAGCCCCAAAAGTATTTAGATTATTAGGCTTAGAATGGTTTTGGCGGTTAATACAGCAGGGGCATCGTTGGCGTAGAATTTATCGAGCTGTAGTAATCTTTAGTGCTTGGGTTATAAATTGGAAGTTTATTCAACCATTTATTTATCGTAAGAATGTTGCTTGTATTTTATATAAGAAAGAACAAAAAAGATATAAGTTAGTTATTATTGAAAGAAAGGGTGACCCAGGCCATTGGCAAATGCCTCAAGGTGGTACTGATGGCGAACCTCTAGGAATAGCCGCTCGTAGAGAATTAACAGAAGAATTAAATTTGAAATTCTCTGATGTAAAATTAGAAAAGGTTTATAAAAAGGTTTATCGTTATGATTGGCACGATTGGGGTAAAACAATATTTCATAGGGTAGTTAAAAGGGCTGGTTATCGAGGTCAATCCCAGGGATTAGCTATTTTTAAATTTATCGGTGATGATAAAGATATTAAAATGAATTATTGGGAACATAGTCAATGGAAATGGGTGGATTCAGATAAATTAGTTGACTCAGTTCATGATTTAAGAAAGGAAGGTATGACAAAATTTTTGCAAAAATTTGAAAATTACTTACAATAGAGATATATGAATAAAGTACGTTTGCGCTTTGCGCCGTCTCCAACTGGCTTTTTACACATTGGTGGTTTAAGAACCGCCCTGTTTGCGTATGTCATTGCTAAGAGTTTAGATGGCGAGCTAGTGCTGCGGATTGAAGATACAGATAGAGCTAGAGAAGTAGAGGGGGCAACAGAAGAGTTAATTAAAGTGTTAACTTGGGCCGGAATTGAATTTAACGAAGGTCCACAGAAACCAGGTAAATTTGGTCCATATATTCAAAGTCAACGTCAAGATGTTTATAATAAATATATTCAAGAACTACTAGACCAGAAAAAGGCCTATTACTGTTTCTGTACGGCTGAGCGATTAACTGAAATGAGGGAAAGTCAGCAAGCTAAAAAACAGGCGCCTCGTTATGATAGATGTTGTCGCGATTTAAGAGCTGAAGAAGTTCAGGCTAAGTTAGATAAGAGTGAAGATTTTGTGATCAGACAAAAAATGCCTTTAGACGGGGAAGTGATAGCTATAGATGAATTAAGAGGTGAAATAAAATTTAGAGCTCAAGACTTAGATGATCATGTATTAATGAAATCAGATGGCTTTCCAACTTATCAATTTGCTTCAGTGGTTGATGATCATTTAATGGAGATCAGCCATGTTACTAGAGGGGAAGAGTGGATTCCTAGTTTTCCTAAGAATTCTTTATTATACGAAGCTTTTGGTTGGGAAAAACCTAAGTTTATTCATTTACCTTTAATTTTGAATAAAGAAGGTGGAAAATTAAGTAAGCGTCAAAATGATGTAGCTGTGGAAGATTATCAGGCTCAAGGTTATTTACCAGCTGCTTTAATTAATTTTTCTGTATTATTAGGCTGGCATCCCAAGGATGATCAAGAAGTTTTAACTATCGATGAAGTTATTAGTAAATTTAGGGTAGAGGACATGCAAATTAGTCCAGCTATTTTTGATAGAGATAAGCTAGATTATTTTAATGGCCAATATTTACGTAAATTAAGTGTTGATAAACTATTAGAATTAGCTAGACCATATTTGAAAGACACTGTCGGTAAAGATGACGAGTATATAAAGAAAGCGATTGGTTTAGAACAGGCTAGAATTAAAAAGTTAGATGAAATTCCTGAAATGGCTAGTTTCTTTTTTGTAGATAAATTAGATTATGATAAAGAATTATTGTTCTGGAAGAAATTAGATAATAATCAAATAAAAGATAATCTAGTAGTTTTAGCAAAGGAATTGAAAAACATCTCTACCTGGGAAGAGAAAGCTTTAGAAGAAAAAATTATTACTTGGATTAAAGATAATGACAATAAAGTCGGAGACTTTCTATGGCCGATGAGAGTATCTCTAACTGGGAAAAAAGCTAGTCCTGGTCCTTTTGAGGTTGCTAGCGTGTTAGGGAAAGAAGAGAGTTTAAACAGAATAAAACAAGCTATCGAGCTTTTATAATAGGCGCTTTATAGTTATAGTTAAATTTGCTATAATTATAATACAAGCCTATTTTTGTTATGATAAAAGTTTTTCGAACAACTTTATTAGCCTTATTAGTATTGTCTTTTTTGGCATGTTCTGGACAAGTTATGGCTGAAAGTAATTACGAGATTAATGCAGATATTCAATTATTGAATAACCAATTACAGAATAAACAAAAACAGTTGAGTCAGATAAGAGAGGAGCAAAAGCAATATAATGAGTTAATTGAAAAATATCAGCACAGTCAAGTAACTCTAGAAAGTCAATTGGCTATTTTAGAAAACAGAGTGACTAAAGCAGGGTTAGATATTGCTGAAACTGAATTAGGAATTGATCAATCAAATTTAGAGATTAGAAAATTAGGTTTGGATATTCAAGCTAAGGATAAAGAGATTGAAAATGAAAAGGATCATTTAGGTAATCTATTACAATTAGTATATAAACAGAATCAAGTGTCAACTTTAGAAATATTGTTATTACATGATTCTTTAGCAGAATTTTTAAACGAGGCCAGATATTTAGAGGATACCAATGAAGAAATTGGTAATAGCTTGGATGATTTAAGGAGATACAAATCTATTATAGAACAGGATCAGCAAAGGAAAGTTAAAAAGAGTGAAGAACTAACTACTTTAAAGGATAGTCTAGAAAGAAAAAGAGACGCCTTGGTTTATGAAGAGAATAGTAAAAATAATGTTCTAGCAGCTACCGAGGCTAAAGAATCTCAGTATCAAACATTATTGACTCAAGCTAAACAGGAGCAAACTCAAGCTACAGCTGAAATTAATAGCATAGAGAGCACTGTTAGACAGAGATTGGCTCAGCTGGAAGGTAATAAATTGGAATTTTTAGATAGTGATTTCGCCTGGCCAATACCAGAAAATTATATTACAGCTACTTTTCATGATCCAGGTTATCCATTTAGACATATTCTAGGAGAGCATCCGGCTATTGATATACGATCATCCCAGGGAAGTACTTTACGGGCTGCAGCCTCAGGTTATGTTGCTAAGGTTAGATATGATGGCACTCGTCGTTATGCCTATATCATGTTAATCCACGCTGATGGATTTTCTACTGTCTACGGTCATGTATCTAAGGTGAATGTCAGTACAGATCAATATGTTTTGCAGGGTCAGGTGATAGGAGCTACTGGTGGTGCTCCTGGTACTCCAGGTTCAGGATATTTTTCTACGGGACCCCATTTACACTTTGAGATTAGAAAAGAGGGTATACCAGTGAATCCATTGAATCATTTGCCATAAAAATAGATATAAAAATAAGATCAGTTTTTGTAAGCTGGTTTTTTATTTAGCAAATGTAAACCCTTGACTTTTCTTGAAATTTGTCTTATAATGATAAATTCATTATATTATTGTCGAACCTTAAAACTTAAAAATGAAACAGTTATTAGTTCTATTATGTGTTTTAATTCCTTGCTTTGTTTTTTCACAAGCAGGAGGAAAAGATAATTTCAAGTCAGTTGCCTATTGGACTCAACCTTATATGACCGAGGTAGAAGCAATTAAGCTAAGTCAATTTGACATAGTTATAGCTGATCTTGAGAATATGTTTAATAACAGAGATCGATTAGAACTAGTGAAGAGTTTAGGCGAAAATACTAAGCTTATTTGTTATTCTAATCCTATGGAGTTGTTTGCCCCGGAGATGCCAGCCAGGAGAGCTGTACAGCAATATGTTCTTGATACCATTAGTAAATATTTTGAACATTGGTGGCTTCTTCAACCTAACGAAAAATCTGTGATTTTTTGGCCTGGTATGAAGATGCTTAATTTGTCTACTGATTGTCCTGAATTATACGGTGTTAAATATTATCAGTTTATTGCGCGTTTTATATTAAAAAACGTTTTAACTGACAGTATCTGGGATGGTTATTTCATGGATAATTGTACACCTAATATTGCTTGGGTAGGTGATTATCGAGATAATATTGGTATTGATGCTAATTTAGATAGAATTAGAGATAATGATTCACATCTTGATTCAGTTTGGTATCAAGGAGTTAGAAATTTTCTAGCAATTATCAGAGAAGCTAAAGGTAACGATTTTCTTCTGATGGGCAACAAAGGAACAACTGAGTATAGTGATGTACTTGATGGTAGATTCTTTGAAGAATTTCCTAACGATTACTTAGGAGATAAGAGAGCTGGTGGCTGGTTTCAATGTTTGGATAATGCCGAGAAAACTGGATCCTATACGGTATTTCAAGCTACTAAAGACGCTGCTTTTGTATATGCTTCAACATTATTATTGGATAACGTTTATTTTGCTTTTGGGCAAGATGAACCTAATATGTTAGATGTATACAAAGACCTTGGTAAGCCACAAGGGCCTTATTTTCAACAAAACGAGGGTGATATCATAAGATTTATGAGAAATTTTGAAAAAGGGACTGTAATTATTTACCCTTTTTCAAAGAAGTCCTTTGTCCAAGTAAAAAAGAAAAAATAATATTCGTTATGTCCACTACGAATACAAATTACAAAGAGGTTGTATAAACAACCTCTTTTTTCATTGACATGGTAGTATTTTTGTATTAGTCTTATATATTGATCTTTTTAACTCCTAAATAAACTTGCTATGAAGATATTTCGTAATATTTTGTTGTTTGTTCGAATTATATGGTTGCTAATTATTTCTATTGGTGAGTATCTGTATTTCGTAATTTTTAATTTTTCAAGATTTATTTTTAATAAATTTATATAAGGGCCAGTAAAGGTCCTTTTATTTTTTATAGTAAAACATAGAGCTAGTATTGACAAAAATATATATTTATGATATAGTATTCTAATCATTAGTTATTTTAAAAACTTAAAACATATTGCTATGACGTTATCAGATATTTCAGAAAATAAATTTACTAACAGTAAAAAAGAAACACTAAGTCTAAAACAACTTGTTAATGATAAGTTGGTAATAAAAAAGTTTGTTCTAGCTTATTTAGACAAAGACGAAAAAGAGCAGGAGTTAGTTATTGACAGTGGTTGCAGTTTTATACTACTTGAAGATAACTACCATGTTGTCATAAGGTTCTCAGATAAAGATTTGTACGATAGCATTAGGGGCGAAAAGAACCCTGATGAATCTACTCTGCGGATAACATATGTCTTCATGTTACAACCTTATCGTATAACAATTCCCGGAGGAAATATAATTTCCTTAGAATGGTAAAGATAAGTAGTAACAAAAAAAGTCGGTTAAGTTTAATCGACTTCTTTATTTACTCAAAGGATGGAATTTCTTATGTATTTTTTGAGCATATTTATCCGAGGCGTGTACATATCTAGTAGTAGTATCTAATGATTCATGGCCTAATAGTATCTGTATAGCCACTGGAGAGGCTCCTGATTCGGCTAAATAGGTAGCAAAGCCATGTCGAAGTGAATGAGCTGAAGCTGGAATATTTATATCTAATAACTCTCGGTATCTTTTAATTCTTTCTTGAATATAGTTGGTGGATAGTTTTTTATCTTTATCTTTGGAGTGTAAACCTCGGAGGGGAACAAAGAGGTAATTAGAATCATCATGTCGGATTTCTAGGTATTTATTTAATTGTTTCATGGCTCTGGGTGTAAGATAAACAAATCTTTCTTTTTTACCTTTACCCAGCACAAAGATTTTGCCTTCTTTGTCTATTTGTTTAATTTTAATATTTACCAACTCAGATATCCTTAGGCCAGTGGCAAACAATATTTCCATGATAACTCGGTTTCTTAAACCGATTTTTTTATTTGTTTCAAATTTTTCTGGTGATTCTATTAACTTGACCAATTGCTCAAATTCTGGTACTTGAGCTTTCTTCTTGATAGTTTTAATCATTTTTATAGAATCAGGGGGTAAGGGGACTGGATAATCATTATCTATGAGATATTTAAAATAAGCTCTAAGAACTGATAACATTCGGTTGATTGAATATGGAGAAAGTTTTTTTGTTGTTTTTTGAGCTTTTGCGGTAATACGGTCCACGGAAGTTAAAAAGGCTTTATAGTTTAATATATCTTTTTTTATTAGCTTATCAAAGGACAGCTTAGAATCAATTAAAAAATGCCCAAACACAGATAAATCACGCTCATAGTTATAAAGCGTTTCTTGAGAATAGTTATTAACTTTTAAATTTAGAAGAAAATCGTCTAAATAGGGTAGGTTGTCCATAGAAGTGTCTATTCCTAGCATTAACAATAACTGAGTATAATATCCCTTACACTCAGTTATCATTATCTCTCAAAGAGTGTGTTTTGTCAACTGTTACCCAATAGTCAGACCCATTAGATGTATTTCTGGGCTAAAAATCAGTATAATCTTTGAGATTAACAGAAATACCCCGATTACTAGTATACAGAAAACAATAATTGCTAGGACAAAACTGGTTTTAAAAAGTTTTTCTTGTTCCATATGTTTTAATAATAATATATCTTTTCTTTATATCTTAAGTCTATATAAGTTTTAGAAAAAAAGTCTTCATTTAATTCCTGGGCCTTTAGAACTACTAGGTTCATGATTTGTTGCTGAGGACTGTTCTTAATGTTTAGGTAAACCACAGGACCATTGATTACCTTAGCGTCTAGACTGTTTAGATTGTTCTTTATAATGAATTTTTCGATAACTATGCCATGATCGGGTCGATTTTTCAGTTCTTGCCAGGAGGTTAAAATAAATTCTAAATATTCAGTATCAGCACCTATTTGTTGATTAGAGATTAACTTTAAGCTGGAGTTGTCTATGATTGGATAGTTTTTAGGATCTACTTTTTCTAGCTCATTAATTTTTTCAATAATAAATCCAGATTGGTCAATAAAATAATAATTACCTTCCTCTAGCCAAATAATTTGAAAAGTTCTTTCTTCGATAGTAATCTCTAAGGTATCAGGTAAAAGCTTTTCTATATCTATTTTAGCAAAATTATAACGTTTTTGTAAGTTCTCAATTAAAAGGTTGTCATTAAAAACAAAAAGATTTTTTTGTTTGATAAAGCCAGTTTTCTTTTTATCCCCTTGTTGATAAACAAAATCTTTAATAACTGCTGAATCGATTCTTGTCAGCCCTATAACTTCTATTTTGGAAATTATAAAAGTATTAGATAAATAGAAGAACCAAAATGCTCCACCTACTATGGCTAAAATGATTAGGATTATAATACAAGAACGCCAAGATATCTTCTTTTTAGCTCTTCCCCGTTTTTTTCTTTTAAAAAAGGGATTCTGTAAGTTATGGGGTTGATAATCCCTTTTTCTTTTCTTCCTTACTCTTGACATAAATTAGCTTTTGTTGTAGTTATAATTAATCAATTTTTCTAGCAATTCTATGAAGCTAATGCCCACTTTACTAGCGGATTCAGGGGCTAAACTAGTCGCTGTCATACCAGGAATAGTATTAACTTCTAAGAAATATATCTCTGCTTGTTGTTCATTATAGATGAAGTCTATTCTAGCTAAATCTTTTATATTTAACTGTCGATATATCTTTAGAGCTTGAGCTTGAGCTCGATCAGCTATATTTGATGGTATTTTAGCTGGACAAATATGTTCGCTTCCTCCCGGAGAATATTTAGATTCATAATCATAGAATTTATTCTTCCTGGGTAGTATTTCTATTATAGGCATAGCCTTACTAGTAGCTCCATTGCCTAGAATAGTTACGGTAAGTTCTCGACCAATGATGAAGGACTCTAGTAAAGCTTGATCGCCAGATTCTAGTATTGTAGCCACATCAGCTTTTAAATTGTCTAGACTATCTATAATATTCATCTGTACTGATGATCCGCCATGGTTAGGTTTAATTACTAAAGGAAGATTTAAATTTTCCGCCTGGGTTTTATCTAATTCAGATATATCAGAAATCAATATGTTTTCTGCAATTTTTAGACCTAATCTTTTAGCGATGGAAGTAGTAACGTATTTATTCATTGCTATAGAGCTAGCCTCTACGCCAGAAAAAACATAAGGAATGCCTAAAGATTCTAGAAACCCTTGAATAGTACCGTCTTCTCCGCCTTTTCCGTGTAAAGCTGGAATGGCTATATCAAAACGATTAGCCTGCCAGTCTTCGGTCAATTTTATTAAGTCAGTTTTAGGATCATAGAAAATTATTTCGTATTCAGCTTTTAATAAAGCTTTTTGGATTTGTTTGGAAGTATTTAAGGATACTTTTCTTTCCAAGGAATTCCCTCCGCCTAATAGGGCAATGATTGGTTTTTTCATATAATTTTCCTTCTAATATTAGTAGCTAGTTTAGCTAGAGATTCGTAAATAATAGTTTCTTCTTGTTTAGCTAGATTAGTAATAGAATTTTTATCGTTTGAATTTAAAGAGATTATTTCTACAGCGTCTCCTAACTGTAATTTTTGATTTTTGCAATCTAGACAAACAATATTCATGCAAACTGCTCCAGCTATTTTAGCAAAATAATTATAGTCATCATTAATAATTTTGAATTCAGCTTGATTGGATAGTTTTCTACTTAAACCTTCAAAGTATCCGAATGGAACTATGGCTATGGTAGTTGGCTCAGAAGTAGTAAATTTTTCATTATAAGATACGGTTTCTCCAGCTTTTATTTTTTGTATGGCAGTAACTTGAGAAATAATTCGTAGGGCTGGTTTTACCTGTTTAGCTATCCCATATTTAGGATGATTTTTAGGTAGTATATTGTACCCGTAGAAGCAAATTCCTGCTCGATAGGCGTCATAGTCATACTTTAAGCCGAAAACGCCTCCTGAGTTGCCTAGATGCGTTTTTAGGCCCTTATAACCATTACTCTTCAATACTTCTATGGCCGTTTTAAATGTTTCCTCTTGTTGAGCGTTTAATTTAGAATCAGTCTCTGAGCCAACTAAATGAGAAGTAACTCCGACCACCTTAACTCTATTTAAATATTCTTTATTTTCTTCTAAAAACTTAGACAAATTTTTAATACCTTCTCGATTCATGCCAGTGTTAATGAATAGGTGAATATGAATCCTCTTACCAAATTTATTTGCTAAAAATTTTAAAGTATCAGAATTATATATTACAAATTCGGTGTGATTAAAATTAAGATAACCATAAGCTTGCCAAGGCATCTCAGCCATTATTAAAATCTTTTTACCAAAATATTTATTAGCAATTTGGGCTTCGGGAAACGAGTCTACGGCCACAGTAGTGGCTGGACTATGTTTAAGAATTTTACATATTTGTTTTAAGCCGTGTCCGTAGGCGTTAGCTTTGAGAACTGGAATGATTTCTGAATTAGGTCGTTGTTCCTGTAATAGAGAAAAATTAGCCAGTAGATGCTGGCTATATATTTCAATAATATTTAATGTTTTATATCTTGGTTTGATTAAAGATTTTAAAAAATCAATCATATTATGGCTGTACTTTATCCTGGCCTGAGGCTAGGCTGTCAAAAGTTAATTTAGTAGTTATATCTGCTAGAGAGAAACTAATATTTTGTTTGGTGAAGTTATCATAGGCAGTTACCTGAATGTTTTGTAGTAGAGTTGGTACAGTATCAATTTGTCCGGTAGTTGGTATTAAGTTAACAGCAAAACGAGCAGAACGATTTTTATCTTCTGCTAGAACCTTTTTCAATTCCCAAGATATTTTATTACTACCTGGGGCATATCTCAAGTCTCCACTGATAACGCTTTTTTTGTCTGTCCAGCTAACGTTAGTTCCGAGTTGAGCGCTAATAGTTAAATCTTCTAAGTTATTACCAAAATTTTTAGTATTAAGAAATATCCAGTAGGTGGTAGGAATATTTACGATTGGTGGTAGGGGGCCGATACCTAGCTGATCACCTTGAGGACTGTAGTAATAGGCTCTAATGTCGGTGTCTAAACTAGAAGCGACTTTGATGGTTCTTGAAGCCAGATTATAGTTAACAGTTTTATTATCTAATAGATAATTAGCCTGAGTTCTTAATTTGAAATTCTGATTAATCCTAGGTTCGATACTCTCTAATTTAGCAGAGAAATTAATTTGTCCAACTTCCTGACTTTGAATGTTTTTCTTAACCAAGATAACGTTGTCTACTATGTTAAAGTCACGATTAGATTGAGTTAGTTTTACATCTGAGATTTTAAAATTGTCGTTTGGAGCTAATCGGAATGATAAATTACTAATTGTAGTATTTTCTAGATTTTTATAGTCTAAACAAAAATACGTTGATTTCTTAGTGTCTATAACCTGATCATAACTATCTAAACTTACTTTGAGCTGCGGTTCGCTAATTAAAATAGATTTAACCCAAGTCCCCTGGTTTAATTTCTCACCCTCATAAACTAATAAATAATCTATGGTTAGCTTAGCTGTGCCGGGATTGTTAACAGGAATTACTGTTAAGTTAATTATGGTTTCTGAATCAGCTTTTACATTTTCGATTACTAAACGATTATCTATAATGTTGTAGTCTCCTGTTATTAACCAAGCTTCTGGTAATTCAAGTAAAACCTTTCCCCAGTTACTAGAGCTAGTATTCTTTATAGTTATTTCAATTTCAGTTTCGGTGTTGGTATAGAAGGTTTCTGGAGCCCAAGCAGATAATTTAAGGGCTGAGCCCTCAATATTATATAATAAAGAATTTAAAACACCGGTTTCGTCACATTCTTTACAGTTAAAGGTAAAGCCAATCGCCTGATGATTTCCTACTTTACCCATGATATAACCAGTAATCTTAATTTGACCATTGGCTCCAGGAGTTAAGTCAGGTAAGTTGAAAGTGTTATTTTCAGAATTGAAAGTGTTGTTAGGAAGCGCGCTCACAAAAACAAAATTTTCTGGTAGATTAACGCTTAGACTATTGCCGTAACTATGGGAGTTACTATGATAATCCAAAATAAAAGTTTGTAATTCAGCGCTATTTACGGTGTCGTTGCTAGTATTAGAACTTAAAGTAATTTCTGGTTTAGGGTTCCAAAAAGCTAATCGTAAAACTATTATTATTAATAGGACTATGACTACAACCATGACTAGATCAGCAATTAAATGAAAAGCACTGTTTTTATAATGTTTTTCATGACGTTTTTTCAAATGGGTATTAATATTCAGGCTACCAATATAGAGGTTAGTTCCCTTGCCCATATTAAAACCATCTTTAGATAGAGATAATTTTTGATCGTTAGTTGTTTCAGTTTTTTTAACAACCTCTAAATTACCTACTTCTTTACTATATTCTGTCATTTTTTGTTTTTTCTTGGCCATATAATTAAAAATTTAAAGTTCCTGCTAATATTTCTTGGTTATTATCATTATTTACATCAGCTACCATTACTTTGATACCTTCTAAAAAGTCGCTATCATAAGCCAAGAATTGATTAATAATTTCTCCGTCTTTTGTATATATTTTAACACGTGGGCTTCCTCCTCGTCCAGCGCCTGTTACTATCTCTCCTTGGCCGTCATTATTAACATCACCTACAGCTAAATTAACTCCACCGGTGAATTCTCTGTCATAGGCGAAGAAGCCGCCAATTAGGGGCTGTCCATCTTTAGAAAAAACTCTGACATGTGGACCACCACCTGGACCAGCTCCAGTTATTATTTCTTTTGTTCCATCATTATTGAGATCTAAGACTACTACATTTACCCCGCCTCTAAAGTCTTTATCATAGGCGAAGAAGCCGCCAATTAGGGGCTGTCCATCTTTAGAAAAAACTCTGACATGTGGACCACCACCTGGACCAGCTCCAGTTATTATTTCTTTTGTTCCATCACCGTTCAAGTCTGAGACTGCTATAGAGATAGCTCCAGAAAACTGAGATTGGTAGGGTTGAAAGACCAAAGATTCTCGTCCATCTTTATAAATGGTAATAGTGCCCTGATAGTTTACTAAAATTTCTTTTTCTTGATCATTATCTAAATCAGTTATTAATACTTGGCTTTGACCAGGAAAACTGTCTAGATAGGCGAAGAAGCCATTACGAGGCTGTTCTCCTTGGTCATCAAAAACTCGCACGAAGACTCCATTATCAAACACTTGATCGGTAATTTCAGTTTGTCGTTTAAATAATATTACTCCATCTTCAGGTTCTAACCGTACCCAATTTACAATTGTTCCGTCGTTAACACTAGTGTCTTGAGTGCCTTGCAGTTTTTCAAACTCTTCTTTGTTGAATACATAACTTTGTTGTTTGTTGGTGGAATTAACTAAGGCAATAGCACTATCGAAATCTCGACGCCATAAACCAGAGGTTGGATAAGAATTGTTGCTTAGTAGGTTATAAGCTTTTTTCTGAGGTTGTCCTAGAGTAGTTTCATATTCATCATATCTCCATAGATGTTCATGTCTGGCCTGGCTATAGTCAAAACTAAAGTAACCGTTATCCATTAAAGTGCTAGTTAAACCGAAGCGCATTCTTTGTAGGTCATTTGGATCAGTACTGTAAATATGGACTAACGATATCTGAGGTTCTCTATTATAATCCGCTAAAGATAAATAACTCTCCAGAGAGCCTGCCCAGGTACCACCATTCTCCCAGCTAGAAGGAAAATCTTCTAACATCATACCGTTGAGATATTCTTGAAATCCCCAAAAAATTTTACCATTACCAATAATAAGTTTATCGGAATTTAATTGTCGGGATGAGGCAGCCATTTTTTTTGTACCTTCGGCCCAACGATTATTAATATAAGAATAAGATTTAATGTTGCCGTTATTATCGATGTCTATATTATCTCCGTTTACCCAGCCTACATCACCCCAAAGATTGTCATAAAAAACTCCGTCCCAAAGCCCGGTGCTAAGAATTTCTTGATCAACAAAACGAGGGAGAAAATCATTCCAACGTTCACCATTACTATTAGTGCCAGCACCATCACTTAGATTAAGCATGTAAGTGCCGGACCAAAAACTTATTTTTTCATTTTGTCCATTTCTAAGCCACCAGCCATCATCAATAGAATAGTATAGTTTTTGGCGCATTGGCGCATTAAATTGATAAGGATTATTTGGATAATCAATAATTTCCTGGGATGTAATATAGGCTAGTATTTGGATGTTAGGGTTGTATGTACGAATGGCCTCTAATTGTGTACGACTGTTTTCCTGTACTTCCATATCTAAAATTAATAGATCCCATTTAGCTAGTTCTTGAGCTTCACTATCATCGATTGTCCACTTTAAAAAATAATTAGCCAGACGCGGATAATCAGTTTGCGCCTGGCTAATATTGATTTGACTGAGTGGAGATAACAACAAAAACAAAAAAACAACCAAGAATATATTAACTTGTCTGAGCTTGATATTGAATAACATTGTTTTAGATTATCCTTACTTCAATACCCAATACTGTTTAGGTAGATATTTATGTAAAGCTTTAGGAATCGTTACTGAGCCGTCGGCTTGCTGATTCTGTTCTAGGATAGCTGGGATTAAACGACTAGTAGCTAAGCCAGAAGCGTTTAGAGTATGAACAAACATATTCTTTTGGCTAGTTTTGTCTTTGAAGCGAATTTGGGCTCTTCTAGCTTGATAGTCAGTGGCATTAGAAATACTACTGACTTCTTTATAGATATTCATGCTAGGGATCCAAATTTCGACATCAACAGTTTTAGCCATGGCAGCACTAGCGTCTTTAGCGGCTAGGAGACTGATTTGAAAATGCAAATCTAAACCAGCTACGAGTTTCTTGACTTCTTCTTCCATTAACTCAAAAGTTTTCCAAGAATCATCAGGATGAGTAAACTGAAACATTTCTACTTTATTGAATTGATGGCCTCGAATCATGCCTCGTTCTTCTTGACGATAACTACCAGCTTCTCTTCTGAAAGATGGAGCGTAAGAAAAATACTTAATTGGCAAAGATTCGCTATCTAAAATCTCTTGGCGATGATAATTGGTTAACATCATTTCAGCAGTGGCATTTAGACATAGATCATCTTGAGTCCAGAATAGATCATCTCTAAATTTAGGTAGATGGCCAGAAGCGTAAGCAGAATCTTCGTTTAATAGATAAGGCATTAATAAGAACTTATAGTTATTTTTTCGATGATAATCTAGGAAATAACTGATTAGAGCCCATTCTAGCCAAGCACCTTTATCTTTATATATCCAAAAACCAGAGCCAGACATTTTGGCAGCTCTCTCGTAATCTATGATTCCTAGATTCTTAGCTAGCTCAACATGGTCTTTTGGTTTAAAAGAAAATTCCGGTTTTTTTGAGTAAGTATAAGTTACTTCATTATTTTCTTTGTCACCCGTTTTTACGCTAGCATCAGGAATATTCGGTAAAGAAGATAGGCCTTCTTTCAATGCTTGTTCTGTTTTCTTCAGTTGACCCTCTTTATCTTTTAAGTCTTGATTTAACTCTTTTAATTTAGCAATAGTTTCTGTAGATGGTTTGCTTTTTGAATGCTGATTCTTTTCTGCCTTTAGAGTTTCAGTACTGTTAATTAATTCTCTGCGTTCATTATCTAAAGCAATGATTTTGTCTAGGTCCAAATCTTTTTCAGACATTCTTTTTAGCAACGCTTGTTTTACTTCCTCCTTATTTTCAATGATATATTTTATATCTAACATATGTTTAGCTTATTACTTCCCCGCCAAAAGCATTTAATAAATTATTTAAGGCTCCTTTTTGAGCTGGGTTCTGGTTAGGAGTCTCTTCCTTTGCCGGAGTAGTTGAAGTATTAGTAGGCATTCTTAACTTCTCGTCTACTCTAGTGATTAGAGTTAACTGAGATTTAAAGATCTCTCCTAAAGCTTTTTCTACAATTATTTTTATAGCCATGTCGTTGATTCTGTCAGCATGAAATTTGTATTTGAAAGCTAGGGTTACTAGATTCCCCTCTACCTGTTCAGGAACGCAATTTTGTAGAATAAAACTTAAAGAATGATTGTCTTTTCTAATATAAATCAGAAATTCCTTCCAGTTTTTTTTGATGTCTTGTAGCTTGACCGTGCCTTTACTAGTGTTAGTTGGTTGACTAACCGATGGTTCTGGAGTAGTTACTGAGGGTGGAGTTGGTGTGGCTGGCTTATCATTATCATTTTCTATAGTCTTTTTTGGTTGAGGTTGTGGAACTGGCTTTGGTGTGACTGGAGTTTGTGAAATTTCCGATGGTCTCGATGAACCAGATAATTTAACAGTAGCTAATTCTAAGGGTAGTTGAGTAATTTGAGTATTTTTTAAATCATTTTGAGCAATAATCAATGTTTCTATGATTTGAGAAATTTTAGTTGTATCAAAACCCTCTAGGACTTCAGCAATTTCTTTTTCTAAACTTTGACCAAAGTCTAGGCCTAGAGTTTGAGAAAAACCAGGATTAATTTTATCCATCATCATTTTTCTTAAAATCTGTATCAGATCACCGGTAAAGCTCTTTAGGTCTACCCCAGCGTCTACTAGCTCATTAATTAAACTGATCGCTTTATGAGGTTCGTTTTTAGATAAATATTGTAAATATTCTACAGCTTTGTGTAGATCGGTATTAGGTAGAATTAATAGAGCCTCTTTTTCGGTAATAGTTTTACCAGAAGCTAAAGAGACTACTTGGCCCAGAAGGCTTTCGGCATCTCTTAAATAGCCATTGGCTTGTCTGCCAATTGTTTCTAGAATCTTTTTGTCTGCCTTAAGACCTTCTTTATCTAGAATATATTGTAATTTTTTTACAGTATCAGCTAAACTCATTCGTTTAAAATCAAAACGCTGACAACGAGATATAACTGTAGCTGGAACTTTATGTATTTCAGTGGTACATAAAATAAACATGGCGTGTTTTGGTGGCTCTTCAATTAGTTTCAATAAAGCATTAAAAGCTGAAATAGATAACATGTGTACTTCATCAATTATAAATACTTTGTATTTATGAGAACTAGGAGCAACTCTGGCTGCTGAAATAATATTTTCTCTAACATTATCTACGCCGGTATGGCTGGCAGCGTCAATTTCAATAACTTCTAAACTCTTCCCTTTTTCGATGTTGGTGCAAATTGTACATTTGTTACAAGGTTCTGACTCCTTGCTTTTTCTAGTATTACAATTAACCGCTTTAGCTAAAATTCTAGCTAGGGTTGTTTTACCAACAGCTCTTGGTCCACAAAAAATATAAGCCTGGGCAATTTCGCCTGACTTTATCTCATTTTCCAGAGTAGTTTTAATATGATTTTGGCCCAAAACTTCACTAAAACTTTGAGGCCGATACTTTCTGTATAAAGTTGCCATAAATAAAGGATTTTATGATTACATTATATAACATAATTTCAGTTTTTGGAATATTGACTAAGTTACCAAAAAGAAGTACTATAATATAATTGATCTTTTATAAATAAATACCCCATATATCATGAAAAGTATAGTATTTTTAGTTATTGCGCTAAGTATAGCGTTGAATCTTCAAGGTTTTGATCAAATCGATACCGCCTATCAAACTGTTGGCAAGACTATCATAGTCACGGAAGTTGTTCACAGAACAATGATAATTATGCAGAATCCCAGTGATATGGAGTTTACTGCTCAAGAAATGGTTGCTTTAATGTCTGGTGAAATTGTTTATCCCGTATTAGTTGAATTATTTATCACACCTGGTTGGCCTTTGGCTAACGATATTGTACAGGGATTTGCTTTAGAGGATAATGAAATTATTCCTGTGACTGCTCAAATTCATCGTTTAAACAAGACTAAAAACGGTTCTGTATTATTAGGTCTTATTCTCTTTTTTATTGTTGCCATAATTATTGCTGGGCGTAGCGTTATTAAAGGCGAATCTCGTAGGCAGACTTTAATGAAGTATATACGGTTTATGACCCTTATTGTGTTAGCAATTGTTCTTGGTTTCTTTTCAATTATTCTTAGCCTCCATTCTGAACCAATAATGTTTAATGATCCAAGGCCAACGTTATTAATCCTTATTTTGCTTTTATTTATTCTTTATGTAATAAATCATTTTCCGTATATAGTGAAGGATTTTTTCAGAGAAATTATATTAAATATTATTCCCCTAATGATAATTCTTATAATTCTTGGGATTTTACCTATTTTAGGTGGAGTTTTAGCATCTGTTTGGACATGTATAGCGGCTCTAACCTGTTGTGTAATTGGATGGTTGATTTACGAGGGATTCACTTTAGGAACTAGGAAAGTTTTAAAGAAGAAATTAAAAAAAGTTTAAAAATAAAGCTACCAATAAAGGTAGCTTTTTTCTTTGGTTTATATTGTTTATTGGGATGTTTTAGATCTTTGATTAATCTGAGCTTCAATTATTCTTCTATCTTGGCCGTACTTTAATCGACTTAAAGTGCGGATTTTTTTAGACATGTCTGCTCGAGCTGTTCCCATCAGCGGCCAAATAGTTTGCATAGAAAACGGTCTGAGCGATGTGTTATCAGATAAGAGTTTAATATAGGCGGTTCCCTTTCCAATGTTAATTAAATCGTATTCATTAAAGACAGGGGCAAATTCTTTAACTAAGAATTCTGAATCATCGGAGCCAACTTTAAAACTAATCATAGTACCAACGTTACCAAACACAGCATCTTTTATTTCAGTGTCATTATTTTTACTTAACTGTCCAATATATTGGTGAGCCACAGTTAGGTTCAAACTATATTTTCTAGCTTCAGACAGGATCTGAGCAATAGAGTTAGTAGTGAAGTTTTGGAACTCATCAATGTATAGATAGAAATCTTTTCTTTCCTCCTGTGGTATATCAGCACGAGATAATGAAGCCATTAAGATTTTACCCACCACAATCATACCCAGAAGATAAGCATTCATTTCTCCCACTATACCCTTAGGTAAATCGATCAACAAAATTTTCTGTTTATCCATTAGATCTCTAAAATTAAAGGAGCTATCTTGTTGGCCAATAATCGGTCGCATCATGTCGTTGGAAATGAATGAGGTCAATTTTGAGGTGATATATGGAACAATATTAGCTAAGGCTGCTTCACCGCCGGCTTTTTCAGCTTCCTGCTTCCAAAAGTCTATTACTGTTGAGTTAGAACATTTTTCTATCTTCATCTTTCTAAATTTTTCATCTGCTAAAACCTTTGGTATTTCCATAAGAGTAGAACCTGTTTCTGGACTATCCATTATTAATAATAGAGCGTTTCTCATATACTGTTCAAACATTGGTCCACCAGTAGCTTTTAGATCGTAGAGTTTATCAAAAATACCGATCATTTCATTAATTACAAAACTTTTTTGTTCAGGATAGTTTTTATCGTATTCCAGAAGATTTAGTCCTAGAGGTCTTTCAGTATCTCCAGGAGAAAAGATTATAACATCTTCAGCTCTCTCTGGCGGTATGCGTTGTAAAATGTCTTCAATTAGATCTCCATGAGGATCTAAAACGCAAACTCCTTCCCCATTCTCAATATCTTGAATAGCCATGTTAGCTAGTAACACAGATTTACCAACACCAGATTTACCAACAATATAACTATGGCGACGCCTGTCTTCACGTTTTATGTAAATAGATTTTTTAACTCCTCTAAAAATATTTTCTCCTAATAATAAGCCATCGGAGGGCACCTCAGTTGGTGCAGCAGCATTTTTGGCTATTAGCCATAGAATATTAGGAGTTTCGGTGTTTCTCAATGGCAAGTGGAATAGGCTAGCTAATTCCTCGGTATTGAGAAGAAAACTGTTTTTCTCATCAAAGTCACGATAGATGAAATTATTAATAATTCCCTGTTGGTGTTTTTTATGTATTTTACTGAAATTATTACCTTGTTCGTAGTGATTATATTCACTAAAAGCACTACCTAGGTTTTCTAAGTATACTTGAGCTTGTTGTTCATTTTTAGCACTAACTATAATGCGAAGATTAACGTTTAGTCCGGCTTTGGAATTTTTTTCTTCCATGCTCTTTAGCATCTCTTCTTCTACTGTGGTTAATTTTTTGGTTTCTTCTAAGTTTTGTGGATCTTTATTTTTTGTTGGTGTAAATAAAGAGTGAGCAGAATTAAATATAGAGTCTCTCTTTAATCCCATTGCAACAGAATTATTACGATAGGTCTTTCTTACTACGGATTTTATTCGTCTATGCCAATCAGGCCTAGCGCTCCTCACTACATATTGAATGGCCATGCTTTCGCTGCGATCTAATTTAGACAAAACAGTAATAACTGAATTCATAGGATCAATATCCATTTGGTTGTATGTTTTCAGAGGAAAGACAAATTCTTTCTTAGTTTTTAACCAGCCGGCTATAACAACATTCTTAGGATCAAAAGCATTATAGTCTGAAACTTCTTCAATGGCAGCTTCTGGATAATGAGCATGAATTTGCTGTTCTAGGTATCTAGCTTTATCCATTGGTGTAGCAACATAGAAAGCAATCTTGCCTTGGTGAGCTACAACTTCAAAACTGAATTGATCTTCGCGTCCTTTAAACCAAGCTTTAAATCCTCTTTGGGCTCTAAGACCGCCAATACTAGAGAATAGAGTTTCAGCCTTGGCTAGATCTTCCTTCAGATTTTGAGCCGTATCATCTTTGTCCTGGTCTTTAGGCTTTTCTTTAGACAACTTAACTAAAAATATCTGGTGTTCATGAGAATGACGTCGAGATCGCCAAGTTTTCCAAATGATGCGAGTTGCCACTAGAATAACTATAATAAAAAGTAGCCAACCAAAAATGATTGGATCAATTGCTACATCATAACTCGTTAAACTATATAAGTCTTCTTCAGGCATGTTGCTAGGGTTATCGTTTAATTTGTATTATTTTATCTGCTTTGATTTTAGCTTCCTGCTCGAGATAATATTTATTAGCATTAGGTAGAATGCCTAGCCACTTTTTTATTAAGTGGACAATTTTGTTAATATTAACATTGGCCTTGTTAAGTAAGGCATTTATTTTACTTACAGTAACTTCACCAGTTTTTTTAAATTCCTGTTGCTTGGCAGGTTCTAAATCTAAAAAGATATCAGATAGACCAAAGGATAGAATATCGTCAATTTGTTTTTTTTGAATCTCTTTCCGGCTTTGATCATTGGTAATGTTTATTACTGATTTAGCCGGAATAGTTGGTTCGTCGCTTTTTAATTTTTCTTTTTTATCTTTATGTTCTGGTTTTTGTTCTGGTTTTTGTTCTTGTTTTTCTGGATGTGGCAAAGATTCCGGTTGAGATAAATTCTCAGGTACGGATTCAGTTAGAGATTTCTCTAGAGATATATGTTCTTGAGCCATATTATTATTCGTTTATAGCTTTTACCGGACAAGAAGCTATAGATTCTTTAGCGCATTTTTTATCATCTTCGGTTTTTGGTTGATTTTGAACTTCAGATTTTCCCTCGGTATCAAGAACAAAAATTCGTGAGCATATACTGGTGCATAAACCGCAACTAATACATTTGTCTTTATCTACTTTGACTTTCATAAGATGTTGAGTTATTTTATTAACAGTCTTATTATATCATAATAATAGTTGACAGGAAAATCCCTTTTTGTTATAGTAGAATCAGTAAAAATTCAAGGAAGTTTTTGCTTTTTATTTTCAAAAAATATGGCACATAAAAAGGCCGGCGGATCTACCGCGAATGTCCGGGATTCGGCTGGAAGAAGGCTTGGTGTTAAGTTATTTGGGGGTGAATATGCTCAATCAGGAGCTATTATCATTCGTCAAAGAGGAACTAAATACCATGCTGGTAACAATGTAAGAGTAGGAAAAGATCACACCTTATTTTCAGTTGTAGGTGGTTTTGTGGAATTTCAAAGTAAGAAATTAAGGAAATTTGACGGCAAATTAAAAACTACCACTATTGTTAATGTAGTAGAAAAGAAATAATTATTTATTACTTCATATAAAAAAACATGGTTTTTCTAAATCATGTTTTTGTTTTAGCTAAAATTTAAAAAAAGAAAAATGAGGTAGTTTACCGGAAACTACCTCATTAAATTTTAACTTGCGTTAGGGATATTTTACAACCTGTCTGGGTCCGTTAAAATATTGAGAGAATATGGCCATATTCTCTACCCCCTGCACGAATGCAGATTATTTATGATAGAAGACGTTAGTCATGGTTTAATGGTAAAGGAGGGGTGAGAAAAATGAGTCTCACCGCTATTATATCTCTATAATTTTGTCAACACAAAAACCGCCTATTTCAGGCGGCTTTGTTATTTTGGTCTATAAATTATTTTTTATTTTTCCAACAGGCCTTTACAAAATCTACAAATAGAGGATGAGGACTTAGTGGCCTAGATATATATTCTGGGTGGAACTGTACGCCGATATAGAAAGGATGATTTGGTAATTCAATAGCCTCTACAATTTTGTTGTCAGGAGAAGTTCCAGAAATCACCAAACCTTTTTCTTCTAATATTTTGCGATAATCATTATTAAATTCATATCGATGTCGATGTCTTTCGGAAACGGTTTTTTTGTTGGTAAACTTTTCATAGGCTTGAGCTAACCTAGTTCCCGCTTTTAGTTTGCATGGCCAACCGCCCAATCTAATGGTTCCACCATAGCCCTTTTCTTTAATTAATTTGATCTGATTAGGCATGATGTGGATTATTGGGTTGGTAGTTTTAGGATCAATTTCTTCAGAATTAGCATCTTCTAGTCCGCATACATTTCTAGCAAATTCAATGACTGCCATTTGCATGCCGTAACAAAGACCAAAATATGGAACTTTATTTTCCCGGCAATATTTAATAGTAGCAATCTTCCCTTTTGATCCGCGAGAACCCCAGCCTTGCGGCACTACAATACCGTCTAGTTTCCTAAGTACCTTAACAC
>Ga0307992_1000332_pt1 | contig 30198 bp, 26 predicted proteins | sample EllFjometagen133_FD_203162 | JGI IMG/M metagenome (GOLD analysis project Ga0307992, IMG submission 203162) | Marine microbial communities from Ellis Fjord, Antarctic Ocean - #133 | ecosystem: Environmental > Aquatic > Marine > Unclassified | place: Southern Ocean | collected 2014-10-08
ACGTATATCCAAAGCATAACAATTCTCATAACTAAAGAAACTGTCATTGCAGCTACTACCACTAAGGCTATGATCATATATAGAACGCCTAATAAATATGCTCCAACTAAAGCCCAAAAATCTATATCTCCTGCATCATCTCTTAAATTAAAGACTTCTCTTAAGCCAAACATGTGAACCAAACTACCCTCTCCTATATCCTTGAATCCATTAACAAAAGTAAGCATTACAATTTGTGAGAAATCAATAAATAATCCACAAATTGTTTTAGAGAAATTAATTAGTACTGCCATTAAAACAAGTTTAGGTAAATGTCTTTTGTAGTTATAGGCTTCAATTCTTAGTATAGTACCAAAGGCAATTAACAAGAAAATTAAAACAAAAAACATGTTACCGACGTCCCTAACTACAGTCCAGCCCCTAACTACCGCCGGGGAGTCTATAAAACCATTATACTCAGCCAAATAAACAAATGTTGTAATAATTAAGGCCACTATTTTTGCTAAACCAAAAATAATCGCTGATAAAATTCCAGCTACTAAATTAGCTGCCCAAGATTCAAAAGAAGCAAAGACTGGACTAGCAAGTAAAAAAATACCAACTATAACTATAGCTGAGATACCTGATAAATATTTATATTTTTTAAAAATTTTTTTCATTATATTATTATTCAAACCAACTAGCTATAGTTCCAAATATAGCATCTCCAGCAGATTTACCCGGATTAGTGGCTATCTCAGCTATCATGGAAAATATAGACAAAATTGCTAAAATTAACAATAAAATTATAATGTTTACTAAAAATAAACCAATTTTTTCTACAAGACCTAGGTTTTTAGTTAAAGATGAGCCACCTCCGCCTGTAGCAGGCATCTGTTTACCCATGGTCCATTCCTCTCCTAACTTACAAAAAGCACTGGGAAGTATTAACTGTAAAAAAACAATAACATCTAAAATTATTACTGTTAAACCAAAAAACCAAATATACGTCCAAGCGAAACGAAGGGCTCCTGCTGAAGCTAATTTTAAAACGTTCAATTTTTTTTTAATACCCTTTTTGGCCAATTTAACTTTAGATTGCTTACTAGTTGATTGCCTATCTTTCTTCAAATTTTGAGAAATTGATAAATTATCCGAAGGAACTCCTTGTTTAGCTTTCTTTAAACTAGCACTTCTTTTTTCGTCATTACCACCTGAAAATGTTCTTGGGTCATAATTTAAAGGTTTGCCAATTTGCTTAGAAATATTTTTCTGTTTCTGGTCGCCTGATGGCATATATAAAAATTAAGCGGCATATATTGACTAAGCCTTATAATTATATTTTACTATATTTTTTGATTTTAAGCAAAGTGTTTTAACTGATAATATTAACAAACAAAAAAACCTATCTTTAATTTTTAGATAGGTATAGACATTATATGTTTTCTTAAAAACATTTGTTTTCCAAAAATATCCGTTGTGCCAACCAGTACTGAAAAAATATTATCATTCATTTTTGTTTCCTCCTTTAATTTTTAATTGTGATTAATAATTTTTCTAAATTTAACTGATTTTGTTTTCCTGTGTCCATGTCTTTAATAGTAAAATAATTACCTTCTATTTCATCTTCACCAATTAAAATAACAAATTTAATACCTAACTTATTAGCATAAGATAATTTATTTTTAAATTTAGATTCTTCAAAATAAATTTCTGTAGCTATTTGTTTTTCTCTTAAAGTCTTCCCTAATTTTAATGCATTAACCATAGCTTTATTATCAAAAGGAATGATTATAACTTTTGCTGGAGTAGACTCTTTAATATTAAGCAGTTGTAAGTCTTTTAACTGAGAAAATAAACGTGTTAACCCAATAGAAATACCAACTCCCGGTAATCTATGCTTTGTGTAACTATCTGCTAAATTATCATAACGACCGCCTGAGCAAATAGAGCCAACTTCACTATAATCTACTAAAATAGTTTCATATACGGTTCCGGTATAATAATCTAAACCACGTGCTATTGAAAGATCAATACCATAATAGTCAATCGGTAAAGAAAAAAATTCAACATACTCAATGACAGACTTCAGCTCTGATAAACCCTGAGTAAAAACATCATTGTTTATTTTAAGTCTTTCGAGCGAATTAATTACATCATGATTACTTCCATTTATACCAATAAAACTTATAATTTTTTCCACAGCATCTTCAGATAAGCCTAAGTTAACTAAAGATTTTTTAACAAATTCTTGACCCATTTTCTCAAATTTATCAATAATCCTCATAACATCTACAGCCTTATTTTCAAGATTAAAGCTTTTTAACAACCCGCTAATTAATTTGCGATTACTAATCCTAATTTTAAACTTAGGCAATTTTAAATTTAAAAAAACATCATAAATAACTGCCAAGATTTCAGCATCATTTATAAGGCTAAGTTTATCTTTACCAATAATATCAATATCACATTGATAAAATTCTCTATACCGACCCTTTTGTGGTCGCTCCCCCCGATATACCTTGCCGATATGATAGCGCTTAAAAGGAAAACTCAAATTATTAAAGTGTTCACTAACATAACGAGCCAGCGGCACTGTTAAGTCAAATCTTAAAGCTAACTCAGTTTCACCTTTAGACAGTCTATAAATTTGTTTTTCAGTCTCTCCACCAGCTTTAGTAAAAAGAATTTCAGACTTTTCAATAATAGGGGTGTCTATCGCAACAAACCCAAAACTCTCATAAGTCTTTTGTATTGTTGATTTCATCTTATTAAATGAAATTTGATCAGCCGGTAATAACTCCATAAAACCAGGTAATACTTTAGTAGAAATGTTATTTTTCATATTTTTTCTCCTTAAATTTAGTTTATAATTTATAAATTCTTAATTATAAAAAATTAATCATAGAATTGAACAAATTTAACTTGATATTAGTATTAATACTATCATTACAGCACAAAAATCACTTTTTACCAACTATTTTTGACCATTGAACCAGATAATTCATAAATATTAAAAAAACCACTGCCATGTGGTTAAATAAAAAGAGTAAAATTAAAAAAATTACTCTCAACTAAGTATATGATGATTTATTAATTGTTTAAGTAAATATTGATACATATATTTAAATTATATAATAACATATTACAACAAATAAAATTTTACGTTAAAACTAGAGACCTTACTATATTATTTCAATAAATTTATGTTTACCTTTTTGTAATACTGAATTAGTTGATACAATATAATCAATATTATTAATTACCTCTCTATTAACCTTAACTCCACCCTGTTTAATAACTCTTCTTGCTTCTGATCTTGAAGAAGTCATCTTATACTCAACTAAAATTGAAACAATATCATATTTCTCTGGTTTAAACTTATGTAAGTCGCTTGGCATCTCCTTATTTGAAATTGTTTTTATAAAATAATCTTTAGCTTCCAACGCTTCTTCATTTGAATGATACTGCCTAACAATAGTGAAGGCTAATTCTAATTTTATATCACGTGGATTTGTACCATTTTTTAAGTTATGTTCATAATCTTTAATTGCTTCAAGATCTACCCGAGTTAGTAAAGTAAAGTATTTAATAATAAATTCATCTTTCAGTGACATAATTTTACCAAACATATCATTTGCTTCATCAAATAAATTTACCGTATTGCCAAAACTTGAACTCATCTTTCTACCATCTAAACCCTCTATTAAAGGATTTGTAATAATATCTTGAGGCTCTTGTTTGTATAATCTTTGCAGGTCTCTACCTGCCAACAAATTAAACCGCTGATCCGTTCCACCTATTTCAACATCTGCCTTTACTTCAACTGAATCATAGCCTTGCATTAAGGGATATAATAATTCCCTAAGTGAAACTCTTTTTCCTCCGTTTAATCGACGACTAATATTCTCTCTAGAAATAAATTCATTTAAAGAAAAAGCGTTTGCTTGAGCACCAATATCCTTATACAATAACTTCCCTAACCACTTGCTATTATGATAAATCTCCGTCTTATCAATATCAATAATCTTTGAAGCTTGTTGAATGTAAGTTTGTAAATTTTGATTAATTATTTCCTCAGTTAACATTGGACGCTCACTCTCTTTATCAGAAGTATCTCCAATTTGACCTGTAAAATCACCGATTATAAAAATTATTTGATGTCCTAAGTCCTGAAAATCTTTTAATTTTAAAAGCGGTATAGAGCGACCAAGGTGAACATTTGGGCTAGTCGGATCTATTCCTAATTTAATTCTTAGCTTAAATCCTCCTTTTAGCTTTTTTTCAAGAGACTGACGATCAATTATTTCTTCAACACCTCGATTTAAGAGTTGATCTATTTTATTTGAGTCATTCATAGTGTATTTTAATATTTACATTGTAAAAATTTAAATTTACATAAATAATTTATCGCAATATTGCCCCTAGCTCCTGTTCAGTTTTATTTCTAATTTTGTCTTGAATTTTATTTATCTCTTCATTGGTTAAAGTTCTTTCCGATGAACGATAAATAATACGAAAAGTATAGCTTTTTTTATTTTGACCAAATTTTTTGTCATTCTCATATTCATCCAGAAGTTTCACTTCCTCAATTAGATCTTCCGCATAATCTCGAACTATTTCAAAATAATTATTAAGGTTTATACTTTTTTCAATAATAAAAGAAATATCCCTGTTTGTAGCTGGAAATTTACTAACCTCCTTAAATTTACTATTTATATCCTTGAATTGGCTGGTAATTCTCGGATCGTTCGACCATAATATTCGGATATCAGGAATATCCATTTTAATCATAGCCAATCTTTCTCCAAAACCAAAAGCCCAACCATTATAAATCTCCGGGTCAAGACCAAAATTTTTCAAAACATCAGGATTGACCAATCCAGCACCATTAACCTCCATCCAGTTTCCGTTAAACATGATGTCCATTTCCAAACTATCAATAGTATAAGGAAATGTATCTTTAATGAACTGATATTCTATATCCTCGCCAAAAATACTTTTGGCCAAATTAACCTGGACTTCTTTCAAGTCATCCTGTGTGATAAGTTTTTTTTCTTTCTTACAAATCAGTAAACCGTCAATCTGATGGAAAGCGGGATAATGATTTCTATCAATCTCATCTTTTCTAAAAACAATACCTGAAGCAAGAGCCATTATTTCTCCATTACTATTTAACCTTTCTAAAACTTCCGAATCTTTGAGATAATAAGACCAAAAAGCGGTTGTTTGAGTACGTAATATATGTGTGTTGTCAAGATAATAAGTATCTGTTTCCCTTCTCACTGGATGATTCCGTGGCGTATTTAATAAATCAAAACACCTTTCTACAGTTACTATCCGCGGAAACTCCACAATATCAAAATTCTTAAATAGTGGCAGATTTATTATCTGATCAAATAAAATTTTTACAGGAGAATTTTCTACTTTAGTAAGATCTGGTAAAGCTAAAAATCTTTTTATGCGCTCCGCTTTAACATCCTGCCTTTTATTAAGTTCTTCAATCAAATGCTGTTCATTTTCATCTTCAATAATAATTTTTCTCATACGATTTACTTATTAATTGTAATTCTTACTTTCTTAATTTAAATATAATACACCGATATTGCAATGCTTACAAAGCGCATTCTTCTTATCTAAAATTCTAGCCTGTATTTTTCTTCTATTGTTATTATCCCACCAATTTTCATTATGCAAAATATTTCCAAGTTTAAGATCAGCGTTAAAATCATGACAACAAAGAGCAATATCACCATTAGCATTAATAACCACATTTTCCCATGCCCAAACGCAATAATTAGATTTATAAACATCAAAAAGCTCCTTTGCTTCTAGTGTTTTATATCTTGAATAATTTGTATCCGTTGGCAAATACTTTAAATTTTTCTCTCTATCTTTATACCCGCTCATATATGCATTGAATGTCTTAAATACGACTTTATTGACTCCTATTTTTTTGAATATCTGGCCAAACTTATTAATCTCATGTTGATTGTGCTTCATAACCACAAACTGAGCTTCAATAAAAGGTTTTCTCGATTTCAAATTTTTTTTAATTTCAATGAATTCTCTGATATTTTTGACCAGCTTATTAAAATCACCGCCAATGCGATATTTTTTATATGTTTCTTCAGATGCCCCATCAATAGAAAAACTGATATAATCCAAGCCAGACTCTACTAATTGCTTAGATAATTTTTTATTAAGTAAAAGACCATTAGTATGAATATTTACAATTTTTATGCCATTTTTTTTGGCATATTTTATCATTTTAACGATCTCAGGGTTTAATAAAGGCTCACCGTAATTGAATAGTGACAACTCTTTGACACTAATTTTAATCTTATCAATAATAAATTTAAAATTACTAAAAGACATCATCTTCTTATTCTTTATCTTCCCTCTACCAATTGGGCATGAAGAACATTTCAAGTTACAAAAACGGCATATCTCTATTCTGGCACGTATCGGCAATTTAAGTACAACTTTATTAGATTTTTTTGTAGAGCTATTTTTAATGGGAAGATTGTTATTTAACATATCATTTTTTCATAACTAGAATCATTATTGTAGTTAAACTCTAATAAAAAAATATCATAATTACAAAAATAAATCAATTTTTTAGACAAAAACAACATTTTGTGTTAAACTATTTTAAAATATAAAAGAAAAGATACTTAAAAATATTCATTATGGTCAAAAAAATAAACCGTCTTAAAAAGAACATTAGAATGTTAAAAAATATCTCCATTATTATTAATGAAAGTAAAAAAATAATAGGTATTGATGTTTACGGATTTTCGTTTGAGTTTTCTAATTTGCAACTAAATGCTCCACTAATTAAAAAGGCACAAAATAGCCTCATAACGATTGAAGACTTAAAAAATCATCCTATGAATCTAGGCAAGAGATGGAAAATATCAGAAGAAGACCCAAAATATAAATTGTCCGACCATCAAGAGAGATTAATTATTACTTTTGAAAAAAATAAAAAGGCCACAATTTATATCATTCCTAAAATATTAAAAGAGGGAGAAATTGCCGCCATAGTAACCGCCAAGGAAACATATTCACCCCTTCCCTTCCGCATCAAAATGTATGTTATCAAGAATGACTTGATTGTGCCAATAAAACCTAGAAAGCCGCAAAAAAAATCAAAAATTATTTTTACAACTCAGATACTTGGACATGTCCAAGATGCAGCTAAAATCATTCTCTGGGCCAATAAAAATGGGACTTTATATAAAAAATGGGGATTTTACTTACCCGCGACACTCAGAACAAAAATTACAAAAAATGCCATTCAAGAAGAAGGTATTCTTATAAATAAAATACTTAACGACTGGTCATATGCTGGTGGTAAAAATTTTAGAACTGGCTTAGAATTTAGGGAGTATTTTAACGAACGAGATTCATTTTCGACGGTGGCCGCTTTCGTAGCCGCCAATATTAGCTTGTGCCTTGAAGTTGCTAAGGGAAAATGTGCAATTTTTTCAACAAATTTTCGAGCTGAAGCACAATTAATTAAAATAATCAATCCTCAAATAATAACTTGCGGCTTATCTCATACTTTTTTAAACGGAAAATTAAAGGAAAGAATCGGCAAACACAAAAAAATGCCTCGACTTACTCAAATGCTTAATAGGATACAAAAGTCTCTCGAAAAAGTTCCGGAAAGAATCGCTTCTTTAGGTGGAGATGTTAAATATATTGATTATTATTGGAAGCTTTCGAGCGAAAAATTACGACTACTTGATGTTCTGCTCTACCGCACCTTCAATTTTAATAAAAATATCCCCCCACTTGATAATTCAACACAAATAATTCAGATACCGATGGCTATTCCTGACATAAAGACAACAAAAGAGGATGCTAGGAATAATATTACTAAAATTATCGGCCAAAAATTAAAAAAAGATAATAAAATATTAATTTTAACAGGGGAAAGTGAAGACGGTTTTTTTAAAAAGAGGATTGAATCAACTTTAAGATATGCCAGATCCAATCGTAAGGTCCATGTTATTATGCCAATTGAAAAAGATGATAAACGCATAAGTGATTATGATTTCCCTAAAAATGTACACGCCATTGGTTTTCGGAAAGATTGGTCAAAAATCATGGCTGGTGGAGACATCGCGCTAATACGCGGAAGTTGGGGAGAGATAATTGATGTCATTTCCTCACAAATCGTCCCTGTGATAACATCTCCCGGTTTGGTTCCATTGAATGCTGATCTTGATACCACTCAATTTCTTACTCAAATTTCCGAAGAACGTGCCTGTAATACATCTATGCTTGTTAATACTTTCGAATCATTAAAAATATCCCGAAAAACAATTAATAAGTTGTTGATAGATTTTTACAATCTTGCCGATAAGCATAGTTTTCAAAAAACCATAGACTTTGCCTTAAAACCTGAGATTGTGAATGAAATCATGTCCGCCTATTCAAATATCATCGGAGGAGGTTCCTATATTGGAGAATTGCATGAATTGTTGTTAAAAAATGGCAGAGTCTTTTCCAGCCTTGAACTGAAAAAATTACACGATTTAATCTGGAAAAAACTAAAGTAAATCGCTCAACTTATGCTTGAAGTTTTCGTTGTTAAAAACAGAATCATATTTTCCCGAAATGAATAAGCTATCAAATAGATAAATATTTAAGATGAGCAATATCAAATCAGTGTGTTCCTTGAAAGAGTTTAAAATAATTACAATTTCTTCGTCCCCGAGAATTTTTCTAACCAAATCAGACTTGAAAATCATTTTAATCTCTTCTTCTTTTCCTTCAAATAAATAAATAATATCCGTACTGCCTCCAGTTTTTTTCAAGTATTGTGATTTTTTTTCACCCAAGGTCTTTCGTACCTCCTCTTTAAAATAAGTTTTATCAAAATTAACCTTTTTTAGTGAACTGCTAATCTGGTAGGTGTTCTTATTTATATAGGGATAAATTCCTTGCAGGCCAAAACTATTCAGCATAATGGTATTTTTTTTAAGAATATAATCAAACATGACATCGTATTTAATAGATATATTTTTATTATTTTTATCCAAAACAGTGCCATAATTAAAATACTGAAAATAAAAAACTTCCGTAGTTACCCTGTTTTGATTCAATATCTGATCAGCTAGCTCTCCAAGGAAGATAGTTTTATTTCCGAGTTTGCGGCAAAGGTGAGCTAGTTCGTATTGTAGAAATATACCGCGTTCACAGACATAGGATTCTAGGCGCCAAACTATTTCTGGCAGAATTTCTAATTGACTATTTTTTACATATGCAACGTGATGTTTAACATTTTTATAGTCTTTAACGAGCTCCCTAGCCTGATTAGATTCGTCGATTTCTTTGCCACCAATGGTCAGAGCCGCTATCTTCGCTTTTTTATCGCGAGCTAGATAAAAAGCAATTAGATTACTGTCAAATCCACCGCTCACAGCACAGGTAATCTTATGGCCGCATAAATTTTTTTGTAAATTTATAACATTATCTTCGATTGATTTTATTAAATTACGCTTGGCGAATTCCTCAGAAATATAATATTTTTCTCTTTTTACTCTAGTAATTTTAATTACCTCTTTCTTAACATCTACAACTAGGCATCTATCAGGAATCAGTTTATAAACATTTTTCACTAAAGTGTTCTTATTGGGAATAATAACTTTACTTGATAATAAATCGTTCACAGCTGAGTAATTCAGTTTTCGCTGATCTTTGGGAACTTCTTTAAGGATATTTTTTAGAGATATGCTAGTGATTAGCCTTGCCTGTATTTTTGTAAAATATAGAGGCAAGAACGATCCATAGCTATCTCCAAAAATATAGCCTTTTTGGTTTTTTATATCATAAATAAAAACAAGAAATAAGCCGTCAAGATTGTTAATAAATTTTAAACCGGATTTATAATATAGATTAGCTACGACTTCTACATCATTTTGTTTCTCCAGCTTATATTTATCCTTAAGATTGTTGAGGTTGATAATGTTTCCAACCATGACGCATAAAATGCCTTTTTTTGGATCAAAAAAATAGTTCTCCTTATCATAATTAAACGAAGAAATTCTATCGATAAAGACTTCCACTAATCCATCACTAAAAAATTTCTCGCTACTAACTACTTTTGTTGACTTTTTATTAAAATTAAACTTAATTGTAAATTCATTCATACCCTACTTTTTTAATGGATGAGGTAACACCGACTCAGGAGCGACCTTGTTATCGGTAAAATCAAAACTCAAATTAATTTCTTTCTTTAAATTGATTAAAAAACTAACGAATTTACTATTAGATTCAGTGCTTGAATGTGGAGATGATAAATAAGCCTTTAAAGACGTAAGTGGAAATGGACAGGAGCCAGAGCAATTTCCCGGCATCTGATCAATGTAATAGGGAAAGCCCATCTCTTCCATTTTTTTCGCAAATTTAGACGTATAATTATTTCTAATTACCGCTTTGTCAACTGTTTTTGCTATAGCCGTGTCCTCGGGTAAAATTGGAATAAACATAACTGAAGTCCCTAGACCAGTGGAATCAATAATTTCAAATTCTTTAGATTCCGCTATTTTATTTTGCAAATCAACAGTTATTTCCGTTAAGTGCGCCAATAGTGACTGAAAGCCAGTAACCCCCAAGATCTTTAAGGCCAAATAGACAGAATTAGGTCCATCTCCAGGACGAGAATTTTCAATAGTGTAAAAAAATGGCCATCTCGAAACATCTAAATTTCCACATAAAGACTGCTTATTCTTTACCATAAATACACACGACATATACGGACTGAATCCCATCTTATGAAAATCTATACCGAAAGAATCTGCTCGATAAAGGCCTTTTAAGTCTTTTAATATCTCAGCTATTCTTCTTGATGCTTCGTCTTCAATATTTAAGGGATTTTTTGCAAAATCGTAATCTTTAAAAAATATCCAGGGGAATGAAACTACTGCATCCACGTGAAGATGTGGAATATAATCTAAATCTAGCTCTTCGACTAATCTATCCCTTAAATTAGCTACCTCTTCTATCGGATCAACAATCATGCTATTTGTGTTTCCGCCAGAAATGATAATGGCAGCTATTTTTTTGCCCTCCACAACCCTTTCTTTAATGGCTTTCTCCATTTCATCAATGTCGACTCTGGAATCATCAGTAGTTTTAATCCTAAATATATTATTTGTACCAATACCGAGCCAATCAACATCTGAGATATGAGCCGGATGTCCCGATGAAGTGGAAAATACTATCACATCATCCTTAATGCCGGTTTTAGAAGAATTCGGACAGCATTTTTTTAAACCGATTTTAATTCCATACATGATTGTGGCTTTTCCTCCCCAAGTAAAAGTGCCGCCTGCCTGATCCCTATCCCAACCTACATACTCAGCAATGGCTTTAACTACGCCCTGTTCAACCAAAAGACCTTTACCTGAAGCCGTATCCAGACATAAATTGGGATTATACAAGGATGTTAATGTTTTAGCGACCACGGTTGGCATAATAGGCAATGGCACTACGTTATACATAGTATTTGGAAAATGCCAGCGGCAAATTCCATTAAATAATCCCGATATGACAGTAGCAAAACTATCACTGGAAATACCTCGATTGGGAATACTAAAATTAAAAATATTCGCTTCTCGCCCTTCTTTTCTCGAAGATAAGACGCATTTTGACACATCAGTCATTTTTAAAATATTATAGTGCGTATCTTCAAGACATTTAACCAGTGGGGTAATCGAATCATTTTCAGGATTATAGAATAATTCTTTGATATTTTTTGGTAACTGGACCATAAAGTTATAATTATTATTTATAAATACTTATCTATTTATGTTTATAATAACACATTTTAAACAAAAAAGTGATTTTGACAAGACTAGGATTCGAACCAAGATAGACCAATAAAATGGGACCGTTTAATAAAGTGTGTCTGGCAATTTTTTGCCTGTTTCATATTTAACCGATCTTTTTAAAGTATTTATACTGTCTAATTAAAGACTCCGGTGAAATGTAGCGCAAAGCAATCTTACTATTGCCGAAATAGGCACTAACTTTTCTAATATTTTTACTAAAGAGCTTCCTGTGTCAATTTCATAATCCCCTACTCAATCGAAAAATTTTCTTTAGATGATATTTCACAAATAACAGGGGAAAAAATAATAGAGACTTTTGTTAATAAATAACTCAAAACCGTGAAAAATGATAATATTTATCTGTTTTTCACGGTTATATTGACAAAACAGTAAAAATAACATATAATATTAACATATAATTCATTTTCTTCTAAAAATATGGTAAAAATACTTAATGTGTTTAATAAAATTAATTCGCTGCGGGAAAGATACTATAAGGCGGCTATTAATAAGGAATCGCTGATTTCACTGATTTCTGAGGCGGAAGTAGCAGAGCAAGTATATAATTCAAATGCTATTGAAAATAGCACACTTACCCTAGAGGAAACAGAAAAAATACTTTTGCAAATTGATTTGGACCGTTTCATTTCTGAAAGAGAAATTTTTGAAGCCAAAAATTTAGGAAGAGTTGTTTTATATATCAATAAAAAAGCCAAAGAGCAAGAGCTTAATCTTGAGGTAGTTTTGTCGCTTCATAAAATGCTTATTTCTAATATTCGCGATGATGTGGCCGGAAGATTTAGAGCTGACAACGAGTATGTCCGTGTTGGTAGCCATATCGCACCCAATCCCAAGGAAGTAAAAGATCGTTTAGAAAAAATGCTGACAGAATATAATGCCTCTAGTCACGAAAGTATTATTAAACGTATCGCGCGGCTACATCTTACCTTTGAGTATATTCATCCCTTTGTCGATGGTAATGGCCGCATTGGAAGAGTTATTAATAATTATTTATTAATCAGAGAAGGATTTGTTCCGATAAACATAAAATTTATTGATCGGAAAAAATATTACGAAGCGTTTAAGGAGTTCGATAGTAAGGGAGTTACGACCATCATGGAAGAAATAACTGCCAAAGCGCTTACTAATAGTTATTATAAGCGATTAGCCTATTTAGAAGGTAAAAAGATTATCACTCTCTCTGAATATGCCAAAAATAATAAACTTTCCCATTCTAACCTTATTAATAAATCTAATCGTCAAACAATTGAAGCTTTTTTAGAAAAAAATATTTGGAAGATTGGTATTCATTTAGATACTAAAAAATAAAAATATGGATTTAAATAATAAAGTAGTTGTTATTACCGGTACCAACACTGACTCTTTTTAGTAACTTGACCTTGGTGTGACAGACCCCTAAACAAAATTATACCGTCTTGTGAATTGTATTTTTCAACAATAGAACTTAGCTCTGCCTTTTTTTTCTCAATAATTTGATGTTTCTTACGAATTATTTCTGATGTTTGAGTAGCATTATTAAGTAAACTACTAAATACCTTAATCGGTTTTTTGCTTGCCATTTATACAATCTCCTATTTTTAGTTAAACAAATCATTAAATTGTTAAGGTAACAAAAAACAATACTCACTAATTAAATATTCTTAGATAAAATAACATATTTTTTATCAGCTAAGTCAGTAAATATCAATGAATACCCTCCCCCTTCTTTTAATTTTAATTTTTTTCTTAAATCTTCTGGATTAATACCAAAGTGACGAGCTACTATATGAGATCTATCTAAGTTATTTCTTTTTACTAATTCTTTAGTATTTTTCATTGAAAAAACATCATAATCTATAATTTCAAAAGATCTAAAAACCTTATTAGGATAATTAGATATTTTATCTGATGTCATCAATTCATTCTTGTCTGAAATCTTAAATAAATTATAAAAACTAGCAACTTGTTCTGTTAAATTAGCTTTAATAATAGATTTATTGGGAATAAATAAATATTTTTTCAATAAATCTGTTTGTTTAAAATTATTCAGACTAATAGTATCGTCAAATGATATTGGTTTTTCATTATCCAAAATAGTTGCTTTACGTTTAGCATTTTTAAATTTACCAAACCATAGAAAAGCACCTTTATTGTTATTATCTTCCGAAATAATCTCTATTTCTGGAAATCCTGGTAATTTTGAAATTTCATCATAATCAAAAGCTGGTGATATTTTAATACAAATATTTTCTGTTACTTTTAGCATTTTAGGTAAAATTTCTACTATATTAGGCTGACTATTATATATTGATCTTGTTTTTGTTTTTCCTCCTCTGATTCTTTGCGGATCAATTATAAAAGCTTGACTATCTTTAATATTATCTTCTGCTTTCCCATGTGTAAATTCAATATTTTGAGATGTACCATATAAAATAGAATTATATTCTGTACAAGCTAAGTGAACTTTATCTAAATCAACTGCTTTAACTTTAAAATATTTAGCTAAAAAAATTGTATTACCTCCAATCCCACTAGTTAAATCTGTTACTACTCCTTCACCAATAACTTCTTTAAATCTATTGGCAATATATTCTGAGATTCTTTCTCCACTAGATTGCTCTAAACCATCGGTAGTAAAATACATTTCACTAGCTTTCGAAAATTTACCTAAAGAATTATTTCTTAATTTAAGCAATGTAACTATTTCTGAGGCAAATGCTACATCTTTTTTAAATAATTTAAAAACTAAAGACGGTAAATCTTTAATACTAATATTTTTATAATTTTCTAATATTTCTTTGCCTTCCTTTGAGTTAAGAAATTCTAAAGCTTCTGCTGTCATAAAAAATAATTTTTTAACTTTTTAAACTTATACAATAAAATTAGATATAGATATATTAATAAAGATACAAAAAACTCAAAAACCAAGAATGAAAACCTGTCAATCCATAGAAATAATGAACCTTTAAAAGTTCTATTATTTGGGAAAATTTTTCATAAATTCATTGGTAAACCCCCTTAAACAACCCACCAGTTTAGTGACTCAGCCGTATTAAGAGTAAATATTTAAATAGCATTTAATGTTTATTTCTTTATCAACCATACAAGTAATCAATTATGAGCCCATTAACATCTTAATTTTTATTCACAAAAACCAATCCAGATCTTAAAAAGAAGTAATTTATAGATTTTTCTCTAGCAAGCAATGTAACTTCTGGCTCTAGCTTAAACCCGGCTTTCTTAAGGTTCTTTAGCCAATAAGTCACAGACTGCTCATTGACATGATGATAACCTCCTTGTCCGGGAGTAGCATGAGTGATCATTAAATACTTGCATTTCTTAAATGTTTCAATGAAATTTAACATGAATTTTTCATCAACATGCTCGACAAATTCACAACACCAGATTAAATCAAATTTTTTTCAGGAGTATACGGACCATCACAAAAATCATGTTTAACAATTTTATCAGAAATAACACTATCTTTTATCGCCTGACTACTTCCCTCAACCCCTAATACATCGCAACCGAGGTCTAAAAAATATTTTAAAGAATGACCTTCGCCACAGCCAACGTCTAGAACTGACTTAATTTTAAATTCTTTTACAAACCAAGTCCATAGTCCAGGAAACCATGTCCAAATATCACCACCAGCAACATAACCCCCTAGATGTTTTTTTTCTTTCATGTTTGTATGCTTATTAATTTTTTTTATTATCTACTATAAAAAATAACTCTCTCAATAATCTACTCATACTATATCTATAATTAGCGATATTATATATAGCCTTCCTATCTAAAGATATGCTATACTTTATTGCTTTTACTAAACCATCGACTATAGCCCCTTCACTGGTTTTATCAATAACATGAACCCGACCAAGACTCTTATCATTCACAGCTTCGCACACAGCATCATTGCCGCGCCAAGATATTCCGGCAATTGGGATGCCAGAGCACATCATCTCTCCTAATGTAGCGGCTCCTGCTTCTAAAAAATCTGATCCACAGGTATACACTCCACAGGCTGCATTGGATATTAATTTCATCTTTTCCTCACCAAAAACAACTCCCTTTGCTTTAACTAAACTCGATTTGAACAAATAATCATATTTCTTCAAATAGTCTATCTTCATAACTGGTTTGCCTAATATATAAATCGGCATGTTTAACTTTTGGGCAGCTAAAATTGCATAATGTGGTGATTTATCGAAATCAATTCTTCCTAGCCATAATAAATATTTTTTCGGAGTTAAGGTAAATACTGGGGTTTCACCAACTCCAGTATGAAACAACAGTAATTTGTTGGGTCTTTGCTTAATATATCTTAAATACATTTCATCAGAATAGCAAAACAAAAAACTTTTTTTATTATCAAAGCTGATCTTACTAAAATCATAAACATGAGTAACATATGAAATTATTTTATTAGATACAGAGAGGAAAGCTTTTCTATAATCATTTTTATCAAAATACTTACTTCCAGCAAAAAGATAATTCACCTTCCCAAATTCTTTTAAAAATAATTCGTAGTTGCTGATGTCCAATCTTTCCTTAAAATGCTTCACCCCTGGCAAATACTTAGGTAGCCACAAAGGTCCAGTAATTATAACTTCAAAATCATCAAACTCTGAGACAGTTTTTGCAATTTGCCAAAATCTTTTTTCAGTACTCCCGAGGCTAAAATTGGGAAAAGTATAATTAAGCGGATTAGGGTAGTCGCAAATTACAAATTTCTTTTTTTTCTTCGTCATAATAATATTTTTTATTAAGCTCAAGAATTTTAATTTTACCCCTTAGATCAAAATAATAAGCCGGCTCATAACCAATCACTAAAATCTCTGAATTAAACAAACATAATCCAGTTTTTTCCGGCAAGGCAATTACTTTATCCTTACTTGTTTGGATATAATCAATTATTTTATTATTCATCTTATTATTATAATGGCAAATAATAGAATACCCAAAAAATAAATTTAAACCCAGGCTCTCTGTGTAATTTTTATCATTCTCCTCTCTAACAGTATTAATAGATCTACCCATTATTATTGCTCCAGCACTACCACCATAAACTACACCACCACTGTCTATAAATTGCTTTAAGAGTAGAGCAAAGCTAGTGTTTGATAAATAATTTAATAACTTAAAAGTATTTCCACCCCCTATGTAAATTGCTCCAAAATCTTTAATATCATCCCAAGTTTTAGAATGTAAATCTGTCCACATCGTAACATCAATAAAGTCTTCAGAAATATTTGATAAAGTTTCTATAATCCAATCATAACAAGACTCAAAACCAACTTCATCTACTTCCATAGCTACTGGTATATACAAAACCTTTTTCTTTTTATCGAATTTATTTAAAAAATGTTTATCTAGCAAGAAACTATCTTGAGCCCCACCCCCTCCAGATATGTATAAATTAATTTTTTTCATAAATTTCTGTTAATATTTTATTAAGATGTTCTTCCTTAACACTAGTTCCTTTTAAAGATTCTAAGAGCTGTACAGTTGACATATTAATATCAATACCGACATCTGAATATGACTCTGATAATATATCTAATAGTATTCTATTGAAATTTCTTTCATTTTCTTTTTCAATTAGTTGCAAGCTATTTTCCTGTCCACTGCCTAAGCTATCCATTGAGAGAGAATTGAGGTTTTCTCTTAAACTCTTAATACTTTTTTCTAGCAAATTTGTTACTTTGCCATCTTTGTCTTTCATAGTTTTAAATTTAATTATTTCAAATAAATTATACTACGTCAGACACACTTTTGTATAGGGTCTCTAAAATAGGTCAGCACAATGTGCTAACGTTTTGTCATATATTCAAAGCCTAAACATGTATCTAATCTCTACTAATAATCAAAATCTTCTTTAATAACTTGATTGATTGTATAATTAAAATCTAAAAAAATAACTTTTAACTACTATATTATAAACAATTAAAGCTAACAGTAATTATACAATCAATTAAATGTACTGTTGCAGAGTCGAGGTTACATTTTTTTGACCATTAAACCTCTTTAGTGTAAAATTAGCTAATATATTAAAAAATGGCCATTCTGCTGAATAACCATTTATGAACTGTAGATCCTAATTTGTATTAGAATCCCAATTTACCAGGTGTTCTTGGGAAAGGAATTGTATCTCTAATGTTTTCGACACCAGTCAAATACATAATCAACCTTTCAAAACCAATACCAAAGCCACCGTGAGGAACACTACCATAACGTCTCAAATCAAGATACCAAGAATAATCTTCAAGTTTTAATCCTGACTCTAAAATACGAGACGAAAGAACATCTAGAGAATCTTCTCTTTCGCTTGCTCCGACAATTTCGCCAATTCCGGGAAACAAAAGATCAGTTGCGGCAACGGTTTTACCATCATCACTTAGTTTCATATAAAAAGCTTTAGCTTCTTTAGGGTAATGAACAACGAAAACCGGTTTCTTAAAGATTCTATCTGTAAGGTATCTTTCGTGTTCGGTTTGTAATGCAATACCCCATTCAGGTTTGTAAGCAAAACTTTCGTCAGCTGCTTTTAAAAGTTTCATAGCCTCAGTATAAGATACGATAGTAAAATCACTGGCTACTATACTTTGTAGTTTTTCCAATAATCCTTTTTCGTAATACTTGTCGAAAAACTTAATTTCCGAAGACGCTTCTTTTAAAATATAAGAAATAAGATACTTAACCGTTTTTTCGATTAAATAAATTACTTCATCAATTTTAGCAAAAGCAATTTCTGGTTCAAGCATCCAAAATTCTGCCAAATGTCTTCTAGTATGCGATTTTTCCGCACGAAAGATCGGGCCAAAAGAATACACTTTTTTAAACGCTGCCACTAAAGCTTCGGCTTCTAGCTGTCCGCTAACTGTGAGGCTAGCTTCCTGACCAAAGAAGTCATTGTGAGGATCAAGAGCACAATCGGATTTTAAATCCTGAGTCGTAATCTTAAATACTTCCCCGGCACCTTCAGTATCACTGCCAGTAATAACTGGCGTACTAATACAAGTAAACCCTTCTTCCTGGAAGAATTTATGTATTGCATAAGTAAGTACGCTACGCAGACGGAACATTGATTGAAATGTTTTTGTCCGACAGCGCAAATGAGCAATTTCTCTAAGATACTCAAGCGAATGCGCTTTTTTCTGTAAAGGATAGTCAGTATCTGAGCGTCCGGCTAATATAACGTCATCAGCTTTTAATTCGACAGCTTGTTTTGATCCTTCAGATTTTTGCATTAAACCAGAGACAACTATAGCACTTCCAACTGCTATTTTAGAGATTTTCGTAAAATCAGAGGTTGTTTTGTCGTAGATAATTTGTAAACTTTCGAAACATGTTCCATCACTAAGCTCAATAAAGCTTAAAGATTTCGATGAACGTATAGTTTTGATCCACCCACAGACGAAAACTCGACCACTGGATAATTCTTTACCCAGAATGTCTTTAATGTCCGTACATTCAAATAATGTTTTCATAATATAACAGTTTTTATTGTTGTTTTCAAAGAACGTTAATTAATTGTATGACAAATTGGATTATTTGTCAATAAACTGCGTGATAAGAGCGGTAATATGCCCACACATGGCGATTTTCAAAATTATATGACAAGGTTAATGAGTACGTGTACTAAACTTTAAATTAATGCATTCGAGGAGCGACTTAAATGGGTGCTGCCCATCATTAAAAAGAAGGCGTCCTTGCTGTTTCCTAGTAATAAAAGAACATTAGAGCGCTGGCTAGCAGAATATAAGGCGTCAGGAGAGTCTGAATCAACCAAATCTCTGAGTCAGCCAACGAGACGCGAGTTAGAGTTGAAGAACAAATAATTGAAATGAGAGAAAAATAGACTCTGTGCTCAGAAGCTGCGGTACAAGTTAAGAAAAGAAGGAGTTAATGTAAGAACTACCGGCAAGATTATTAAAACCAAAGAAATAATAACTATAAATATGCAATATATTTCTTGCAGCCAATACCAGAATCAGTAGCGTAAATAATGATAAACGGAATTAATTATAAAGACGGCTCTAAAAATAGAAAATTTTTTAATATTATGATCAATGTCGATTATGTTAACTTCTAGAAATATTTTATAAATTAAGGATTCCATTAAGACAATTGAATAATTAAATCTAAAATCAGCAATAATGGCAAGTTTTATTGATTTCTTCCTATTTTTATTTTAAATTTTTATTTTTAGAAAAATTAATCATGGGATAAATATGGCACTCCGTGCAGCAAGGGCAACTTTTCAATCTATTGAGTTTAAAAGGAATCAATCCCTCTTTAATATTTCCAATAATTTGTTCACTATAAATACACGGATAAACGTTTCCATTATTTTTTATAAATATAAATATTTTTCCCGCTTCACAAATCAAATTTCTATCTAAACTAAGCATCACATCATTTCTCCCCCTACAAACACTCTGATAAAGAACCTTAAAAAATCTATTATCTTTAAATTCATTTTTTAAGTTTTCTAAAACTTCAGAGGCCTCTTCCTTACTTAAAGAAATATTATCTTTGTCGGCATTGTTATAATAATTATCTGAAAAATCGACAAAACGAAAAGAAAATTCGCAACCAAGTAATTTAGCTAATTTACTTGTTTGATTAATATATTTATAATTATCTCTTTGAATTGTCATCGATAATATCACTTTAAAGTTATCCGAAATCAAATCTTTTAATAAAGAGATGGTTTTAATCGATTGATCATAACTTCTTGCCCGGATAAGTTCATGAATCTCTTTTGGCCCTTCAATTGAAATAGAAAAAAATAATTGTAATTTGTTATTTAAAAAACTAGCACTTTTTTTTAGAACCTCTGCTAATTCAAGTGTTTTTTCCGGCATTAAGCCATTAGTATTAATAAAAAACATTTTTAATTTTGGAAGAGCTTTTATTAGAGCGCTAGAGAATTTCTGAATATCGCCTTTAAGCATTGGCTCGCCACCAGAGATACTAAGATCTTCAACCTCAGAAAACTCAGGATACTTTAAAAAATTAAGTAAATTATTTAAATCTAGCTCCTCAAAATTTTGTGATTTCCAAATATTGCACATATTACAAGCGCCATTACACCTATTCGTAACCATTAAATTCAATGATTTTATTTTTCTCATATTTTTATAACTTATTTATTGGCGAAACTTTTTTTAATATTTTTATTATTTTTTCTCGGTATTTTTTTGACACAAAATCAAAAAAATATTCTTCTGGAAAATATTCCATCAATTCTTTTTTAAGAAATTTATAATCGCTCTTATTTTTTTTATTAGTCAGTAGATAATTTAAAAAAATTGAAATTACCTTAACTTGCGATTTTTTATATTCTCTTATTAATAATGGATAACTATTTTTAAAATACCGCCCAAAGCCCAAAAGTGATTCAGATATCATTGACTGAATGCTCGTGGGATCAAATCTGCTTGCGTGATAAAAAATAACTGTTGGTAAGTTTAAACGATGAGCTAAGTGTGAGATGGATGTGTCGGTTGTCAAGATAACCCCTGGTCGCGAACTATAAATATCTAATGCTATTTGATTTAACGAGGCGTAATAAGATAAACTGCATCTTAAATTCTTTTCTTTTTTTAATTTAACAAATTTCTTCACCCAGTCAACGTGAAAAGAACAATCACGAAGCCCACAAATTAAATTGATTTGTATATTTTTATTTTTATTTAATTCCTGACAAAGCGACGCTACGAAATTTAAGTCAATTGTTTTATTTTCTAATGAGCCAAAAGGATTAATAAATATACAATTATCTTTACCGGAAAATTTTTCTTCTTGCCAAGCTATTTCAGGGCTAACAAACGGCAACATGCATTCATTCATATAATCTTCAATATTCTGATCTCTAAGCAACACATCTGGTTTATTATAATGGAAACACTCTATCGATGACTTATTAATTAATATAAATAATGATTTTCCAGGAAAAATAAGTATACCCTCTTTATCTAGTAATTCTGATAAAAGAGAAACTGTTTTTTTAAAATTAACATCCAATAAATCAGGGACAACTAAACATTTATATTTTAAAAAACACTCTTTAATCAAATTAAAATCATAGGGATAGGCCTCGCCGAGCACGCCCATGTGCCTATACGATTTAGAAAAAATAATTCTCTGAGAAAAATTGAATTTTTCAACCAATGAATCAAAAAAATGCATACCAATAAAAGAGTCGCCAATAAAATCATAGGGGTCAATGTACAATAGAGGGCCGACAATAAATTTCTTTAACTTCTTGGTAAATTCCTTTCTAAATATTGAAATATCGTCGAACTCCTTCCAGTTAGATTTGCTAAAATTATTCTTAATAGCAATTTTTAGTATTTTTCTTTGTTCAATACGAAGTGGCTCCCCTCTAAAATAGAACGTAAACTCTCTATTGTATTTCGTCAAAATATTTCTTTTGACAGAGCAAACAGGAAAAGGAAAACCTAAATAAAAACTAATTGGACTCTTACAACCATTAATTTCTTTAATTTTTCTTACAATGACATAAAAATTTTCGTTAAACTCATAAAAATTAAAGTCTTTTTTAGAATAATCAATTAAATCACCACTCAAAAAATCATTAATTTTTTGCTGATTATTTTTAATAAATTTATTTAAAATAAGTTTATGTTGTTTATCTAAAAAAATATTTTTAAGCATAAATTTATTTATTAACTTCTTCTAATAATATATCAATAACATTTACAACCGCTATTTTATTTTCTTTAAGTGCACTCTCTTTTAAACTATAAAAATTTTTAATACTAAATCTTCTTCGCCTTTCATTAATGACCCAATAGAGGTGTTTTCTTTTATAAGTTTTAATTAAAGTCTCTAGCTAAATAACAATATCATATCTTTTATACATCCCTTCTGAACTTGTCTTATTTATAATCAAAATGCTTTAAACTTCCATTGCAATAAGCAGCCCCATCAAACAAACCACGATCACATACAACCAATTTAACGCCTCTGTCCTTGGCCACTTTCAAATAAATTAATTCTGATTGTACCTGCATGTTAAAAAATAACTTATTTAAATCCTTATTTAACAATTTAGTGAAAAATATCAATTTTTAAAAAATTTTTCTCAAAATTAGTAGCTATTTCTCGATTTACTTGGGTTTTATGTTTATAGCGTTTTTGTAGGCACAGTAAAGTCAAATTCTTCTCTGACATGGGTCCACTAGTCAATACAATCTTAAAATTTGATTATTATTTATAAAATTAATTTTTTTTATAACTCCAAAATCTTTCAAAATATTTACCATTTTTTCCAATTTTAGTTGCGTGATTTTTAATATGAGAAATTGTAATAAGTGCGTCATCACCAACCGCTAAAGATTTTTTGTATTTTGAGACTAGAGAAATTTTTTGATTGACATCAATTTCTTCAATTTTTTCCACTAAGTATACTTCTGATAGTTTACATGTATCCATAGAATAATTTGCATATGGCAGATCTTCATAATAACAAATATTCAAATCATAATTAGCTTCATTTAACTCTTTGGCTATTTTATTTATTAACACATGATCTACGTGATCACCTAATGATAACGGGAAGTACAAAACATCATCCGTGTTCTTCACAATATCTAAAATCTTTTTTTTTACTGAATTATATAAAAAAATCTCCTCTTTATACTTATTCTTATTTTCAGAGAAAACATCACTCCATGATAGACATAAGTATTGTCCTGAATCATTTTTTCTAAAAATTGCATCCAAAAAATCTAAATTTAAAATTTTCACCTCTATGCTATTTAATATATTTAGATTTTCCTTAATTCTTTCCGTGGCCCAACCAGGGCAAATAATATTTAAAGAAAATTCCGACAAATTACTTATATCAGGTATGCCAGAGAAAATAGTAACAACCAACACCTCATCTCCCTTTTTCAAATGATTAATAATAGTTCCTCCGCTAGAGAAAATAGCATCATCTAAATGAGGAGAGAAAAAAATAACTTTATTTTTTTTTCTCATATAAAATAGTTTTAAGTGCTGCGGAAAAATTATGATTTTTGTTGTTCATTATACTTTGCAAACTCTTTCGTGCCTTTAAAATAATTTCATTATATTGGCTCTCAGACAAATCCTCAATTAACTCTACAATGGTTTCTATTTCTTTCTTTGTTCTTTTTCCGATTGGTAAGGACAATTTAAAATTATTGGGGACATCAATTAATTCGTCATAACTCAGGCCAGCAGGGACTACTGGAATAGTTCCCTCTAAAATAGCTTCTAAGGCACAAAAGCCAAATAAATCAGCTCTTGATGGAATAATTACTGACTTATATTTTAATAATTTTTTTCTAAAAATATGATTTTTTAATCCAAGAATAGAATCCATCTTTATGTTTTTTTTATTAAGCGTAGAAATTATATCATATCCTTTTTCTAAGCTATGTCTTGAAACATAAACGCAACCATGCTTATCAAAAAATTTATAATTTTTAGTCAAAGTATCTCTTAAAGAATAATGAGTGTACAGAGACTTCTTCTTTAAATCTGGATATGCCTCGAGAAAAATTCTCAAAGAGTACTTTGATGGCAACAATATTTTATCCATCAAAGAGTAATGACCTTCTTCAAATTTTTTTAACTCTTTATCATATCCAGAAATAGTTTGTCGATCTAAATCATATTCTTGAAAAAAACCGCCATTAACAAAACAACTAATAAATGACTCCTTACCAGCGATGTAACGAACTGCCTTCATATTCACAAAGGAAGAGTCGACAATGATAATTCTATTTGCCAACATATTCTTATGAGAAAAATCTACCATCTTCTCAACTACTCTCAGCTTTGGGTATAAAAAAGAAAAAGGCTCTTGTTTTTGAGCCTTTTTCTTATTATCAACACGCGAACCTATAATTGTATTAAAAGTAAAATTATTTTCTTCTGCCGCCTTTTTTAAAGATGAAAAAATTAATCCAGTCCAATCGCTTTTGCTTAGCCAGGGTATAATTATACTTAAGTCAGGTTTTTTCATAAAATTAGAATTCAGCATTTTTAGGCGTACGTGGAAAAGGAATAACATCACGGATATTAGCCATGCCCGATAAATACATAACTAATCTTTCAAAACCTAAACCGAAGCCAGCATGTTTAACAGATCCATACTTACGTAAATCTAAATACCAATCATAATCCTCTTCTTTTAACCCCATCTCGGCCATTCTTAATTTTAAAACATCAAGGCGCTCCTCTCTTTGGCTGCCACCAATAATTTCACCAATACCGGGGACTAATAAATCAACTGCCGCAACCGTCTTGTCATCATCATTAAAACGCATATAAAAGGCTTTGATATCCTTTGGGTAATTAGTTAAAAATACTGGACCGCCAACAACTTCTTCGGAAATATAACGCTCATGTTCAGTTTGTAAATCAATTCCCCATTTAACCGGGTATTCAAATTCCTTACTCGACTTTTCTAAAATTTCAATTGCCTCAGTATAAGTCATGCGACGAAATTCTGAATTAACTATTTTATTCAAACGTTCAGAGAGAGTTGGGTTAATAAATTTATTAAAAAATTCCATTACCTCGGGAATTTCGCGAAGTATATAATTAATTAAATATTTAACCATTTTTTCTTCTAAATTCATAACATCATTTAAATCAGCAAAGGCTATTTCTGGCTCCATCATCCAAAATTCGCTGGCATGACGAGTAGTATTAGACTCTTCAGCACGAAAAGCTGGGCCAAAAGTATAAACTTTATTTAAACCCATCACTAAAGCTTCAGCATTTAATTGCCCCGTAACAGTTAATCCAACTTTTTTGCCAAAAAAATCTTCTTTATAATCGATTTCTCCATTAGCATCTTTGGCGGGGTTTTTTAAATCCAAACTTGTAACTGGAAACATCTCGCCAGCACCTTCTGCGTCAGAAGTAGAAATTATTGGGGTATGAATATAAACAAAATCTTGTTCTTGAAAAAATTTATGAATCGCATAGCTTAGAGTTGAACGTAAGCGATAAACTGCGGAAAAAGTATTGCTACGTCCACGTAAATGCGCGATTGTTCTTAAAAACTCAAAACTATGTTTCTTTTTTTGAAGAGGATAGTCTTCGGCTGCTTGATTTATAATGGTAACTTTTGTCGCTTTGAGTTCAAACGCTTGTCCGGCAGCTGGTGATTCGACTAATTGGCCGTCGATTTCAATTGATGAGCCAATATTAATTTTTTCAAGTTCAGAAAAATTTTCTAAACTAGCTTCAAAAACTATTTGTAAGCCCTTGAAAAATGAACCGTCATTGAGCTCAATAAAGCCAAAATCTTTTGAACTTCTCGAAGTTCTAATCCAGCCAGCAACCACAATACTCTTATCTAAATACTGAGCCGTGTTTTTATATAATGATTTAATTAAAATATAGGATGACATATTTTAAGAAATTAAATGAATTATTGTTCGCTCTCTTATGAGCTAAAGCGATTAACATCGCGCTGTAAGAAATAAGCCTCTTTAATACTACTTAAGCCTAATATTTTATAACTATTCTGACCAGCCCCATGCCAATTTTAGGATCATACGCAAAAGTATCAAATCCTTAACCATAAATTTTAAAAACTCTAAACAGAAAGAACTTCTTATCTCTAACACCTCTAACTATAGAACGAAATCCTTTAATCTTTGCATTGAAAGATTCCGCTCCAGCGTTAGTACTTCTATTTATAAAGTATTTTAAAATAGTATCTTCATGAGCTTTAACTGTATTTACACAAATATCAAACTCTCTAATTTTTGACTTCTCTATTTTACTATACCAATTAGTAAATCTTTCTTTAGCTTCTTCTGGTGTTTTTGACAATTCATAACAATTTCTAAACATCATTGATAAATTGTAAGCTTCTTTTATTTTAGGAAATTCTTTAAATAATATTTCCGATCTTTCTCTTTGAGATACACTCCATTTACTACTAGGTTTAAAGACTAAATGACGACTTCTAGCTAAAAGTTGTTTTTTTGTATCTCCATTAGAGTATGTTTTAGCTATATATTTTAAACTACCTTCTTTAGCCTTTTGTAAATTATCATTTTCTTCTTTAATAGCCTTTCTCCTATAGTTCATTCTAATCTCTTGTATAGATTCAGAGGCTAACTGTTGAACGTGAAATCTGTCTGTAACTAAGTATGCCCTAGGAAATGATTCTCTAATTATAGCCTCCATAGCAGGTGACATATCTAAGGTTACTTCTATTACTTTTTCCCTTTCTTCTAGTTTAATCTTTTTTAAAGCTGTAGCTACATCAGCTACCCTAGTTCCTTCCACAATTGCTAGTATTGACCCTTTTCTACCCTTAGCTTGCTTATTAGTGATAATAGTATAAAGTTCTCCTTTACTTAGAGCTACTTCATCTATGCTTAAATAGGCTCCAATATTTTTTTCAACTAGAATCCATTTATCACAATGACTTAACTGGTCCCAGCTTCTAAAATTACTTAAATGATCTTTATATTGTTTTTCAAATACCTTGGTCTCCAGTCGGTATGAAGTCGCTATATTCACCAAGGAAGTGGGTATCGTTTCCGCCTCTTTTTTTTAAAACTTCAGCAAAGGCTTGCTCAAGTTTTGTTCCTGTATGGACTAATGGAATATTGCTAGTTATTAGCCCTTCTTGTCCTTTTACTTTCCAATATCTACGTCTATATATTAAAATAGCCCTCTTATTTCTAATAGGAAAATCTGAAACTTGAATTACCTTAAATCCTTCTGGCTTAGCTCCTTCAACTGGAGGGTTATTTCTTTCTTGTAAAACTATTTGTATTTCTTCATCCTCATCTTTCACGCTCATAATATCAAAATTCTTAGTCGTATCTTTTGGTAAAAATACTGAGCACGCTTCTTCTAGATTATTCATATAATAGAGATTATTATTTAATATTCTTCATTATATCACAATATTTATAATTTGAGATTTGATACTTTTGCGTATGACCCCAATTTTACAATGATTAAGACGATCATAGCCGAAGTGATTAATATAATCTTTTAACTACTTAAGATTCATACTTTTTTAGAATACTTATTTTTTAGAACGTCAATACGTTATTCGCGTTTAGCGCCTATCGATATTTCTGAACCACAATAAAACAAATCGAAACTTTTAGCTAACTGATTATTATCTTTATGTCTTATGTAATAAAATGTGCTAGCGTAAATGCGGTCTCAGAAAAAACTTAATTAGCGACCTACCGCATTCAACCACTCGGCCAACTCTCCATTCTTTAATCTTAATCTTTACTATTGCTAACTTTTTTTTATTCTTATAATATAATTACTATATAAAATATAAGCTGCATTGTCAACTTAATGCAATCGCTTCTGATACAGTTTCACTTACTATATATTATTTCTTCTTGGATATTTGTTTTATACCATTCATATATTTATGTAAGACATTTGGTATTTTTACTGAGCCATTTTCTTGTTGAAAATTTTCTATTATTGCCAGTATTGTTCTAGTTGTTCCAATCGCTGTGCCATTATACTTTAAGTTAAATATTAATTTAATATTGCCTTCCCCAAAACACTAAATGCTTTGCTTTTCTACCACAAACAACACATTTATCAGAGATTTTTTCCTTTTTAAATGGAATACATCTTGACTTGGCACCTGTTTGATTTTTTATTTCTTCTTCACATTCCTCATTACCACACCACATAGCCTTAATATATCCTTGTTTTTTATTAATTTGCTGCACAAACTCATTTAGGTCATAAGCTGTACTAGTTCTATCTTTTAAGTTTTTTTGAGAGTCATTAAACATTCTTTTTTGAATATCATCCAAAACAACCTTTAACTTACTTTTAACTTCATCGAGGCTAATATCAATCTTGTTGCCAGTATCTCTCTCAACTATGACACACTGATTTTTTATTACATCTCTTGGACCAATTTCAATTCTCACTGGAACGCCTCTCATTTCCCAGTCATTGAACTTATAACCAGGACTATAATTATCTCTTTTATCAACCTCAACCCTAAAAGAGCTTTTTAAAGTTTTAAATAAATTAGCTGTTTTTTTAACAACTGTTTCATCGGACAAGGAAATAGGAACTATTATAACTTGAATGGGTGCTACCTTGGGAGGTAATTTCAATCCCCTATTATCACCATGAGCCATGATGACAGCTCCTATTAATCTTGTACTTATCCCCCAAGAAGTTTGGTAAACATACTCTTCTTTTTCATTTTTGTTTACGAACTTAATTCCGAATGCTTTACTAAAATTCTGTCCAAAATAATGACTAGTACCCGCCTGTAAAGCCTTTCCATCAAGCATTAAGGTTTCTACTGTATAAGTATTTTCAGCTCCAGCAAATTTTTCAGAAATTGTTTTTTCGCCATCTAAAACAGGGATGGCTAATAAATTCTCTATAAGAGCTTTATATATTTTTAACATCTTTAAGGTAAGTTTTTTTGCTTCCTCAGCGGTCTCGTGAATAGTATGACCTTCTTGCCAAAGAAATTCTCGAGATCTTAAAAATGGTTTAGTTTCTTTTTCCCACCTAACTACATTACACCATTGATTATAAATCATTGGTAAATCTCTCCATGATTCTAACCATTTTGAATATAATGTAGAAAACATTGTTTCAGATGTTGGTCTAATGCAAAATCTTTTTTCTAATTTTTGATCACCTCCTGCAGTAACCCAAGCTACCTCAGGAGCAAAGCCTTTAACATGTTCTTTTTCTTTATTTAACAAGTCTTCAGGTATGAGCAATGGAAGGTATAAGTTTTTTACTCCAACTTTTTTAAATTCTTTATCAGCATATTTTTGAATATTTTCCCAGATAGCAAAACCGTATGGCTTAATAGCCATAAAGCCTTTGACATCTGTATAGTCAGCCAAATCTGACTTCAAAACTATATCCGTGTACCATTTGGCAAAGTCATCTTCAATATTAGTTATTTCTTTTACGTATTTTTTATCCTTGCTCATATTTTATTTATAATTAACTTACAGACATTTTAAAAGACTACGATTAAATTAATATAGTCTAATATTAATGCATTAATCCTTATAAAAATAATTATACCATACTTATTATGCAATAAAGAGGCCCTACGCAAAAGTGTGTCTGACGTAGTATAATTTTTTAACCAAAGAAAAAAGCCCAACGATTATTGTTGAGCTTATGATAATGAGAGTGTACAATCCGTCCACTAAAGAGCAAAGACAATTGTCTTGTCTCTATCAATAAAAACGTATTGCTCAAGAAAATTTTCATTATAAGGTGCCTTACCATCTCCATTGATAGACGTCATAATCCTAACCCTTATAAGCTGGGTTGTGCTATAAAACTCCTCATAGGG
>Ga0307992_1000334_pt1 | contig 30060 bp, 14 predicted proteins | sample EllFjometagen133_FD_203162 | JGI IMG/M metagenome (GOLD analysis project Ga0307992, IMG submission 203162) | Marine microbial communities from Ellis Fjord, Antarctic Ocean - #133 | ecosystem: Environmental > Aquatic > Marine > Unclassified | place: Southern Ocean | collected 2014-10-08
ACACCGCAATCCATATCTTTTAAGAACTTCAGACGGGTCTGTCGTCCCTTTTTATGGGGCAGGAAGCCTTCAAAATAGAAATGTCCATTAGGAATATGGGAAACAGATAATAGCGCCGTAGCGGCCGTCACACCGGGAATGGGCTCAACTGTAAATCCGGCTTTGACTACCTCAGAAACCATAAAATAACCCGGATCCGATATGCCGGGCGTTCCCGCATCGGAGACCAGGGCCAATGACTCACCGTTTTCGAGTCTTTCGATTACCGGGGCAATACTTTTAGCTTCCTGATTTTTGTAATGGGGGATAAGCGTTTTTCTGGGAACTTCATAACGCTCAAGCAGACGGACCGTCACACGAGTATCTTCGCAAATTATAGCATCAACATCTTTTAGAACTTGAATTGCACGGTAGGTGACATCTTCAAGATTGCCGATGGGTGTGGCGACGATGTATAGAGTGGAGGACTTGATTTGCAAAATAACTCCATTTGTTATGTCATTTCGACCGAGTCGGTCCGTTTACTAACGGACAGCGAGTGGAGAAATCTCAAACTTCTAAATTGATTATAAGGAATTTGAGATCTCTTCGCTAATCCGCCAACTGGCCCCGAACAATCGGGGGTCGAGATGGCAATAATATTATTTCAAGAATCAAGATTCAAGAAACAAGTAAAGAGTAAGGAGAAGATATTCTTTCTACTCATAACTCATAACTCATAACTCATAACTCGTTCTGTATCATCTGTTCCATGTTCTGCCTTTTTCTTATCAACACAAACGCACCGTTTTCCTTGATCATCACTTCCGGAATGCGCGGGAAAGAATTGTAATTGATCGCGGTCATGGAGGAACAGTACGCACCCGCATCTTCGATCACAAGGTAGTCGCCGATCTTAGTTTTTGGCAGAGAAATGGTCGCAACACCTTCTGAATCACCAAGAGTAGGGGTAAGGATATCACCGCTTTCGCAAGCATGACCCACAATCACGACATTTTCATATACATCGATTGACCGATCTTCTTTTGTAACAAGATTCATGGCATGTTGAATGCCATAAAGTGTTGGTCTTAAAATATCGCTCATCCCCGTATTGATCTTCAAAAATGTATAGCCGTCTTTACCTGTGTCAACTATATCATCGATCTCCGCGATCAATGCACCGTTTGCAGCTACAAGATAAGTTCCGGGTTCGATCTCAAGTTTGATTTTGCGTCCGGTTTCTTTGTAAAATTCTTCAAAATAGGTTTTTACTTTTGAACCAATGATCTGAAGATCAGTGGTTTTTTCATCCGGCAAACGACCGATCTTAAAACCGCCACCCATATTCAGCGTCGTGACATCAGGGAAGACTTTTACTGCATCAAGGTTCATTTTAGTGACCTTTTCCCAGACGGCCGGATCGGATCCTGACCCAATATGTGTATGTAAGGTATCAATAATCAGGTCATATTTTTTAGCAATTGCTTTGATCTTATCGAAATAATCGTGCCAAATACCAAAAGAGGATGCGGGGCCGCCAACATTCACACGATTAGCATGGCCGCTGCCGATACCCGGATTTATGCGTACACAAACCCGCTGTCCCGGAAAAAGTTTTCCGTAAGCTTCAAGTTGTTTTAAGGAACAGGCATTGAAAAGAACACCTTTTTCGACTAGATATTTCAGATCGGGAGCCAGTTCCTGGGCTGTTAATTGGATCTTGGATGCTTCAATGCCATTCATAAGTAATCGATGTACTTCAAATGATGAGGATGCATCAAAATGAATATCAAGTGAATCAAAAAGTTTTATAATAGCGGCAGTGGAATTTGCTTTTATCGCATAACGTACGCGAAGCCCGAACATATTAGGAAAATTCAGAGTTTGTTCAGCTGATCGTTTGAGATTTTCTTCACTGTAGACATAAACGGGATTTCCGAATTCTTCCGCAATGCTGCGAACCTGAATGGGGGATAGGAATTTGGGTATTTTTATGGGCATGTTCCACCTTTCGTTAATGAGAAATAATATACATTAAAAAATGATCAAAGAAAAATTGAATTGTTTATATGTAGAGACGCAAAATCTTGCGTCTCTACAAAACCAAATTCAAGTTATCCCTATTGACATAAATCAACTTTATATTATTGTTTTTATCCATATTTTTTATATATTTACGGGCTAATTGTAATGGCGACGTAGCCAAGTGGTAAGGCAAGGGTCTGCAAAACCTTTATCCACCGGTTCAAATCCGGTCGTCGCCTCACTATATCATATGCCGAAGTGGTGGAATTGGCAGACACAAGGGACTTAAAATCCCTCGATCTTTATTGATCGTACCGGTTCAAGTCCGGTCTTCGGTACATTAAGAACCCTGTAAACAACAACTTACAGGGTTTTTATATTGGGGTTAAATTAGTGGAAATCGTATGTCATTTTGATAAAAATCACATTTTTGGGTGAAATTTGGCAACATTTGGTCAGTTTTTGGTCAGCGTGATCAGAAATATACCCACATTAAGAGAGCAAAACTGTCTATATCATATGTCTTATATTGGGAAAAGCCACCCGATGAAAGGTGGCTCTTTGTTTATTTATCAAAGTAGGGGCGAGTTACTACTTCATGAATACCATCTTCTTAGTATCAACAAAATCTCCTGCCTGTAAACTGTAAATATATACACCGGTTGATAAACCACAAACAGCTGGATCAAACATTATTTCATAGTGCCCAGCATCTTGTTCATTGTTTATTGAAAATATTTCTTTAGAATTTAGATCAAATATTCTTAAAGTAACATTTAATGCTTCTGGAAGATCATATGATATTGTTGTACTTGGATTGAAAGGATTGGGATAGTTTTGAACTAATAGAAAAGATGACGAAATTTCATTATCTGAAAAATCAATAGAGGTATGGATTACTTCTAAATTTACTATACAATATGGACAACTTCCAAAAACACTATCTCCAAATGTATAATTAGCTAATGCAGTATATTCTTTATTATCACTTGTATCCCAAATGCAAAAAGTCATTGTATCACCAGAAATATATCCATCAATTTCAGATGTTTGATTATCATCAGCCCAAGCCGTCAAACCTATTGGTAAATTATCATTATAAACAGAAGCACCGACACACAATCCATTTGAAGTAAATACACCTATTTCATCACCAGCTTCAAGACTTGCGCCGTCTAAAGTTGCAGCGTTTATAACAATAGAGTAGTTTTCATCTGTTGTTGTAAATATAAAATGAGTAGGATTCTGAACTACGGTTATTGTTACAGGAATCGTTTGTGGACTATTTGTTACTCCCGATGCACTGATCGTTACCGTTGCATTATATGTTCCTGCGGATAAGCCCGATGTAGAATAATTAATGCTGATATTATCGTGCTCACCTGTGGATGTGCCACTCGTCGGTGAACAAAATAGCCAACTGACATTATCGCTGATCGTATATGATAGTGTTCCGCCACCCGAATTCCATACTTCGAAATTCTGGCTCGACGCATTACTGCCCTGAACACAACTATTGCTTAATGATGTGGGACTTCTCGATATTGTAGGAGAAGAAGATATTGTAAAATAACTATCAGAAAAATCATACACGTAGCCACCATGGGCTGAAATTGCAATTCTATAATCGCTTCCAGCTGTAATTGAGGAAGGTATTATAATATTTTCATTGCCATCATAAACAGAAGTACTTGAAACTAATCGGTGCTGATTGACATCACTTTTATATAGGTCAATGGCAACATTATCTGTTACAACGTCATAACTCCATTTAACATTTACAACTTGCAAAGGATTAAAGGTTTGTCCCCCATTGGGAGATGTAACTGTAAGTCTCCTTATCGCAAAAAAATCAGAAAAAGCCCAAGGATCACCTGATGGTGTAGCAGAAATTCCGATTTTATAATCAGTACCAAGTTGAAGTGATGTAGGTAAATCAAAAGACACTTCTCCTTGAGTCACTGGAACGCTTGAGACAATTCTGATCTGATTTTGATGTGGAGCTTCACCACCCTTATAAATATCAATTGCAATATTTCCCGTATATCCTAAATGATCCCATTCAACTTTTACACGAGAAGCATAATTCCATGTCCAACCTGCTTGGGGATTAGTAACAGTAAGAGAAGACGATTGTGAAGATTTTCTAATCCAACCTACTATGGGATAACTTGAATTAAATGGATTTATTGTATTTCCACTTCTACTTAAATACATACTATTATCTGATGAAGAATTACTCCAATTTTGGTGTATAACCCTGATGTAATTAGTATTGACTTCACGAACAATTGCAACGTGTCCCCAGCTACCACCATTTGAGCAAACTATGTCTCCAACTTGTGGTGTGTTTAATCCATCATTGGGGTAAGGTGTTAAATTTCCTTCTGTATCACTTGAATAAAATGAATTGGCATGGCCCATATATGGTTTAATATCAATTCCATAAATTTGCAAGTAGTATCTTTGTGTATATTCAACACATTGCCATTTCATTCCGGTATTGGTTCCAGAATAATAGTTGTATTGATTGCTCACAAACCCGGTTGATTCATTAGAATAAGCAGTTACTCCATTGAAACTACCAACATAACTACCAAATGAATTAGCTGCAACCTTAAGCTCAAAATTTAACGAATCTTTTGATGTAAATATTTTAATATCTAATGGAATAGTATCATTTTCTACAGAATATTGATACTTTAGTATCTCTATGTTTTGTGCAATTGCACTTTGAGTTATTATTAAAAAGAATAAGGAAATGTAAAAATATTTTCTTATAAAATTTTTAGTCATATCTTACCTCCTTTAATTAATTAAATGAAAAATTCATTGTTTTAATAAATATTTATTAATTTTTCATCATTATTAGGTCTAACGGCCGAACTCACTATTGGTTTGCCGTTCAGTGAAGTGTTTTGTTCTACCTTAGTTGTTCTCTTCATCTGTATCATAATCGTTTTTTTTCTAAATTTTTGGAACCAGAAAGTAGCTTATTTGTTCTTGATTGTTCTCTCATTTTTATTCTAAATTAATTCCACCTTTTCGAAGTGTCCGCTATATTATAGCAAGTATATTTATAATTCTCCTTCAAGATTATTAATTACAACCTAAGGTAAGGTATCAGTCACCGAAAAAGAGATGAAATAAAATGCTTGGTTTGAAAAAACATTTTAAAAAACTCTTAAACTTCCAACAGCAATTTTGCTTGACTGTATACCATAGTTAGCATCATTAATTCAAATATTTAACGTAAAAGCAGCATTTTTTTCACTTGGATAAAAACACTATTATCTGATTTTACCACAATTCTGTAAAAATACATTCCACTGGGGACATTATTTCCTGACCTGTCTTTAGCATTCCAGATAACTTTATAGTATTTTGCTTCCTGATTATTATTAACGAGACTTATTACTTCTCTCCCTGTCAAGTTGTAAATACGTATATCTACATCACTGCGTTCCGGTAAAGCATAAATTATAGTTGTGGTTGGATTAAATGGATTAGGATAATTTTGTTTTAGAAAATACTCTTTAGGTATTTGACTCATCAGATATTCAACTCCTGTAATAGGGTTGACCTTTACAATAAGAGAGTCATAGGCAGTGAATTCGCCATCAAAAATACTCAGAATAATAGTATCTTGACCTGACAAATTTTCCTCTACCCAAAACATTGCAGTTTTCATTGTATCGTTTATATGACAGCAGACAAAACTACTATGTATGTAAGACCAAACTAAACTTGTATCAGGATTGTCAATATCAGAAGCTAATTCCGTTAGTAGAAGTGTATCACGAACATTGGAATCAAACAATATGGAATCGGGCATTAACTCTGTGAAATATGGCGGATCGTTCACAGGATAAACAGTAATTAAAAAGGAAGCTTCATCGGAAAATTCGCCATCACTAACTATTGTAAATAAAGAATCTTTTCCAAACCAATTTATTTGAGAGCTTAGGATAACGGAATCTCTATCCATTGTAATATATACATAGTCTGTATCGGAAAATGACCATGTAAAAGTACTATCAGCATTATCAGGATCATAAACAAAGTTAGAAAAGTATGATATAGGAAATTTCAGTTGCCCATCTTCATTAAAGCTTGTATCGGGAATACTGGAAATTATTGGCGGATCATTAACAGAAATTATCTCTAAAAAAACCGTCATGGTATCGTTTAATTCACCATCACTTGCTATTACAACAAAAGATGTATCTTTTATTCCTTCAGACGGAGTACCATACACTGAATCAGCATCTGCTGATAACCAGCAAGATAAACTTTCAAAGGTGAAATTGATCGAAGAATCTTCAATATCACTTGCAGTAGCAAGATACTTAAAATATATATCTTCAGTAGCACTAACACGATCAGCAGAAGTAATGACAGGTACATCATTGATCGGTAAAACATTTACTATCATTGTATCCCGGACAATGTCAAATTGATTGTCAAAAGCAATAAATATCACTTGAGCATTACCATTCCAATTCTTTTCTAAATGGACAGTTGGAATGTACGTAATTTCATTTATTGTTATATGAATCCCCGCAGTAGAGGGAATAACTCCATACCTGTATGATAATGTATCGCCTACATTTAAATCTGAAAAAACACTATTTAACGATAAAAGAGAAGTATCCGGTCCACCTTCAATAAGAGTTAAGTCCGGTAAAGGATTATCGATAAAAGGTAACGAGTTTTTCACATGAACCCGAATGCTATCTCCCGGAATTTCCAGATTACCGGCAAAATCTTTTGCTCTGCTTTTTATTGTATAATCTCCATAATTCAAATTTTTCCAGAGATATGTCCAATTATCATAATTTTCATTTATTTTTTGTACTAAATGCCAACTTTGACCATTATTTGTGCTAACGAAAACAGAATCTACTCCAATACCAGTCCCATCGGTTGAAATTCCTTGTATTTCAATGCTGACACCATCAATTGTATCAACGTTTGAAGGATATGTGATTTGAGAAATTGGTGGTATGTAATCTACATCTACAACAAAACTCCTGATAGAAGTAGAGGATGTAGTATTACCAGAAAAATCCAATGCTTTTACAAACCAATTATATTGCCCATTTTCCAAAGGATTTACTGGAATTGTTGAAGTATCTGCAGGAAGTATATTATCACGATTTAGGTTGGTATTAATCCATAGTTGGTATTTCTGGATTCCGGATCCGGCATCAGATGATGGATGCCAGAATAAAACAGGGGAACTCAATAAAACTGTATCTCCATTAGCTGGGGAAGCCAAATCAAAAGTGATGGGCGGATTCCATTCAAGGATAACATTCCAAGTCTCAATAGAATTACGAACATTTCCGACATTATCAATAGCCTTGACAAACCAGCTATGATATCCTTCAGTAAGACGAGCACTAGGGGCAGTAGAATTACTTGTAACATTATCAACATTTAAGGAATCATCTATCCAGAGTTGGTATTTAGCAAAGCCTGATGCAGTAGGAGTGTAATCTAATGTTGAATACCAATTAAAATTAGGTGTTGGAAGACTTACAATAGCACTATCAACCGGTGTCTGAAGAGAAAAAGGATTAGGAGGTTTTAGATCTATATATAAATACCGCCCAGGGGAGTCTCTATAATTTCCTAATTTATCAAAAGCTTTAATATACCAGGTATGAAGACCATGATTTAATGTCATAGATGTATCTATAGTAAATGTCATTGTGTCTAACTCAACATTCGCTGAGATACTATCAATTATAGAATTATCAATCCATAATTGATATTGAGATATACCAATACCTTCATCAGTAGTTGATTTCCATTTAAATGTAGGTGTATCAACGCCGATATAACTAGAATGGGAAGGAGATAACAAAAATAAGTAATTAGGTCCTGTATAATCAATTTTAATTGTCCGTGTCTGATTTGACTGTGTAATATTGCCCGCATTATCAACTGCAACAATATACCATGTATGGTCACCGCTACTTAGCCCATAATTCCATAATGGTGTTATTGATGTAGAATCAGGTGAAATTCCTGTTTTTGCAAGCGAACCATCAATGTAAAATAGATATTCCTTGAGTCCTGATTCTGCATCTGCTGAACTCTGCCAGGTAAACGTTGGCGTTCTATCATTAGTCCATGTGCTGTCATCAGGCGAATTTATATTGAAATTAATTGGGTATGTAGCATCTATTCTTACTGACCAACTTTCATTTGACCAAATTGAATTACCATCTAATTTAACTGCTTTAACCTTCCAGGTATGCCAGCCAGATGATAATGCAGATGCAGGTTCTGTGAAAATTCGGGTTTTGGGTAAATTTTTATTCCAAATACCATCAATCCAAAGTTCATAACGAGAAAGATTATCTCCCTGATAACTGCATGGTTCCCACATAAATGTTGGTTCTGTATTTGTCCATGAACCATTAGAAGGTGAGAGAATAGTGAATGGCCCAGGCCCATAAGTCTGAAGTCTGGCAAACTTAAGATCATCGTTAGTGTCATCATAATAACTAATATGGGGCTCACCGTAATAATTAAGTGCAATAGATGACCAGTAGCCAACATTGTTATAGCTTTCTACTGTATGCAGGTGCCAACCCGACTCATCTTTATAAGCATATTTCAGATCACTATTACTGTCATCGTAATAACTGATATGTGGCCAGCCATCCTTATCTAAAGCAATTGAAGTATATCTTCCTCCATAGCTATCAACTGTTTCTATATGCCAACGCCAACCCGGCTCATCTTTATAAGCATATTTCAGATCACTATTACTGTCATCGTAATAACTGATATGTGGATAATCTAAACTATTAAGTGCAATAGATGTCCAAGAACCTACATGATCTCCTGTATATTCCACTGTTGTTAAAACCCAGCCTGAGGCATCCTTATAAGCATATCTCAAGTTATCATTACTATCGTCAAAGTAGCTGATATGGGGATAACCATAGTTATCCAACGCAATAGATGAATACCTCCCGCAAACTCCAAAATGATCTCTTGTTTCTCTATGCCAACCTGAGCCATCTTTATATAAATAGATTAAGTATCTGGTATTCTCATTAGAACAAGAAATATGAGGATAATCATGGTTATCTAATGCAATAGAAAATCCATAACGACCATCTCCGTTTTCACCAATTTGTTCCGTATGCCAACCTGATGCATCCTGATATGTATATTTTAATCGCCAGTAATAAGAATCTCCATGAATTATATGAGGATAACCTACGTTATCTAAAGCAATAGAAGTATAATAGTCATTCCGTCCAGAAGAAACTGCCGTAGTTATATGCCAACCTGATGCATCCTTATATGCATATTTTAAGGCGGTATGGGTAGCATCAAGGTAACTTATATGCGGCCAACCATCTTTATCCAAAGCAAGTGAAGTATGTTTTCCTACATCGCCGTAACTATCAATAGTCCTAGTAGCCCAATCAATTGCACCAAGATTTCTGACAAATAATAAATTAAAAGCAAAGAAAATGATGATAACTAATTTTTTTCTAATCATTTTTTTACCCTCCTATTATCTTATACTTTTTATTAATGCTAACATAAGATTAGGTGTACTAATGAAAAAAGCAAATGTTGCTTTTTATGGCTAGCTAATCTATGTCGCTTGTTTATTGTTAATTGTTTATTACTATTTACATGATACATGATTTTTCCTCTTATACTAGTCACTAGTTTTCAGACACCAGTCTTTGGTTTTCTGCTTAAGAAAAAAGCGATGAATTAATTTAGCAACAATATGTTTAGGAAAGATAGTAGCGTGTACTATGTAGGATATTGAATTATGGGATAGTTCTTATAGGGTTTTGAGACGCGGTCTGAACTCAAATCTAATTTGATAAATATTTGCAAAGTCCAATACAATTGGAACCTCGCTTTCTTATTTTTTAATCGTTCTTCATATAATAAGGCTATGTATTTTATAAATCAAGTAGAATCAACACATAAAATTTTCATACATTATGAGGTCTAAAATAAAAATATGTGTTTACACATGGTCAATTTAGTCTTTAAATCCCAAGAAAAAGCTTACAAAAACACCTTTTCAATTTCACCCGCCACATTTTGGTACACATGAACCGTATAACCCGCATGGATAAAGGGCGAACACTGTACTCTTAATCCGTTGGTTCTAGGTTCCCCCACGGGGGTCCCTTTGGGAAAGTCCTAGATGGCGTATATTTTAAGGCTTCCAATTTCAGTGAAAGCTTTTCTAATTTGTAGTAAAAAAATCATCGATGGACGTGGCTATTTATTACACTAACACAATGGACTGTTTGATTTATAGGGGAAAGTCAAAGATCAATTATTCTATTGCTAATTAAAAAAGAACAATATATGTTTTTAACATATACATTTAACTTGGAAACCGCATGTTATGAAGAAAAAGAAAGGGTTACAAAATGAAAAAGAAAGCTTTGGTAATTCTGTTGATTTTTGTCATTACATTTGGTTATTCTTCAGAGACATCCACTATTCAGGTTGTTTCCGAATCGGGAATTGCCATTTTCCTTGACGGTATCTATAAAGGAGTTACTACTTCCGAGATGGGAGGAATAATTCTTCATCAATTGCCTTCCGGAATGCATACCATAAAAGCAGCAAAAAAGGGCTTTGCTCCACAGGAAATGAAGTTAACACTTAAACCTGAAGAGATTTATACACATACTGTTCAGCCTTTTGTTATGAAAATAACAGTTACAGAAAAAGAGAATATTGAAAAGGTACAATTGGGGCGCTTGAAAATTGAATCCACACCCATTGTTTTATCAATTGATATTCCCGCATTAAACCTTGTCCTTAATAAAACAAAAGACGAATGGATCGCCGAGAACATTCCTACGGGAAAATACGATGTGATCTTTTCTTCCGGCAATGAAACAATGCAATCCGTGATTGAGATAAATCCGGGTTGGCTCTCACATTATTATGTCGATATGAGCATCAGAAAGATCGAGGAAAAAAATATTTATATAAGTCCCGAACAACGAATGGCAAATATTGAAATGATAGAAATTCCCGCGACACCGCAAAGGCCGAAAGGTTCTTATATCGGAAAATATGAGTTAACACAGACCTTGTATAAAAGCATCATGGGGAATAACCCCTCTTATTTTCAGGGTGAGAATCTTCCTGTAGAACAGATTTCCTGGTATGATGCAGTAACGTTCTGTAATAAACTGAGTGACCTGTGCGAATTAGACAAAGTATATTTTCAATCCGCACCCGGAAAGATCCAGAGGCACTTTGGAGCAAACGGCTTCCGGTTTCCCACTAAAAAAGAATGGGAATATGCGGCATCTGGAGGAGGCAATATCAATTTTTGGAGCGGAACGGCAAATGCTCAGAAATTGATCATGTTTGCATGGTACTCAAAAAACAGTGAAATCACAACACACCCGGTCGGAACAAAACTACCGAATGCACTTGGTTTTTACGATATGAGTGGAAATGTTTACGAATGGACCAGCGATCTGTTTAAGACTGAAGAACATGGTTTGTTACGTATTTCTAAAGGCGGAAGCTGGAATTCAGATCGTAAAAATTGCCGAATCTATAGTCGTAGGCTCTATATCGATAATATGTCACACAAAGAAAAAGATCTGGGATTTCGTTTGGCAAGAAACAAAGAATAAGTATAACATAGTATCAGAAATCACATTCTTCCTCCCACCCGCCACATTTTGGTACACATAAACCGTAAAACCTGCATGGATAAGTAATCTAGCGAGTTCTAAACCCCTGTAAATTATCACTTTGCCAGGGGCTTGGAGAGAGAGGGGGAGAGAGGGGGAGAAAAGAAGAGGAAAGGGAGTTCGGAGTTATTGAGATAAACATAAGGTACTTGCCCTGCGTAGTTCAGACGAATGTCGGAACGAAAAAGGGCCGGTTCCCCCGAAGGGGTCCCTATGGGAAAGTCCGGTCTTCGGTACCCTTAAAGCTCCTGATAATCAAACGATTACGGGAGCTTTTATGTTACATATTGGAAAAATATTTTAGCAAGGTAAGAAGAGCAATAGTGTCAGTTCTGGACATGTTTGGACAACTATGGGCGCCATTTGGGCGCCGTATGGTCACCGTGATTAGAAAAATACCCAAATTAAAAGAGCAAAACTCGCTAGAAACCAGACCTTATATAGCAAAAAATACTATTGAGAATTAATAAATACTCAATAGGGGTAATCGCCAGACTGGAAAAATATTCCCACTCCTATTACGAATAGCAGGTTTTTAAAGAATTTTTATACTTTTGTACAAAAAGTGTTTTTATATTATGACCGCACTTTGGCAGGATATGATTCTCATTCAACTTTTAGTAAAGCATTTAAGAATAGATTTCAGATGACTCCTAAAGATTGTAAACAGTATTTTGAGTTATAAAAGACAAATTTGTTTAACCGATTAAAAAAAATCAAAAAAATGCATAATAACAGCCACATGTATATCTTTAATTATGACGATAATGAAAGTGATTTTTGCAAGCTCGAATCGAGATGTATTTTTAATAAAGAAGAAATGAATAAACTGCTTTTTTCAGATATAAAAGTAGAACCTTCAAGTAGCGCCTTTATTAAAAAAAGACTTGATATTATTTTATTTTCTGAAAATTATTCTACAATAATAAATGAAATTAAAAAAGAAGGTATATGCGTTGAAGGTTTTAAAGTTGAATATTTAGTTTTAGAGGGTGATACAACTGAGTATGCGGACAGACTTAAAAAGTTAAAAGATATTGGCTGCAGCATTGAAGGCATTCCTGATTATTATAAACCAACAATAACATATGCTTTATGCTATTACAAGGGTATTTGGTATTTTGGAATTTTGATTAAAAATAATTTCGATTGGCATAAACACAAGCAAAAACCTTGCTCATACAGTAGCTCAATAAGCATGAGTATCGCCAAAGCTCTTGTTAATATTGCAGCAAATGCAAACAAAGAGAAAAAGCTGATAGATGCATGTTGTGGTGTTGGCACAGTAATGTTAGAAGCCTGTTTTGCAGGATATAATATTGAGGGTTGCGACATTAACGAGAAGATATGTAAGGATGCACGAGAAAATCTTTCTCACTTCAACTATACCGCTAATGTATATTGTTCCGACATAAAAGACATTAGCAAAAGGTATGATGCCGCCATTATTGATCTGCCATACAATTTGTTCAGCTATGCAAATGATAAAATTATCTTACATATTATTGGGTCAACAGCAGAAATCACAAATCGACTTGTTATCGTATCTACTTCTGATATTTCAAGCTTAATCAGCAATACAGGATTGAGAATATCAGATTATTGCAGCGTTAAAAAAAGAAGAAGTGCTAATTTCACAAGGAAAATATGGGTTTGTGAAAAGAAGGGATAGGTAGTAAGAAGAGGAGGGGGAGTTCGGAGTATGGGAGAGACGGAGAGGGGGAGCGGGAGAGAGGGAGAGAGGGAGAAGAATATCGAACAAGGATTAACGAATAGTGAATTTCGAAGTGAATATTTACTTCATAAATCACATATCAGTGTTCCTTGTTCTGAGATCAACTGTAACTCTTATTCAACCACGCTGTAGATGTGCTTTTGGATATGATAATGTTTCTACTATATTTGACCCCGCTAGGGGCAAGAGAAGAGGAGAAGGGGTTTGGAGTATGGGAGAAACGGAGAGGGAGAGAGGGAGAAGAATATCGAACAAGGATTTACTACTCTGCCAGCTGGCGGATACGAAGGGAATGTTTGGCCTGTCCTCCGAAGCTACTAAGAGTAGCGTAGGAGGATGTTCTGAGTTCATCTGCTTACAACATAGTGCAGGGTCGGTTTCCACAAAGGGGTTCCTACGGGAAAGTCTGGTCTTCGGTACGTGGGACCCTCTAGAGATAGAGGTTTTTTTCTTTGTATTAGAAAAATATTAAAGAACAATGATGTTTTTCAATTTTCAATTCCACGTCCGCCGAAGCTCCGAATAATAAGAGCGTAGGCTGTACCAAACAAAAGCCCCGAATTGCTCGGGGCTTTTGTTTGTAAATATAAAGATTAAAGGCAAAAGACAAAAAGTTTAACCGCATACTAAGCTTTTAAAGAGAAAATTTCAATTATATTTTGAACTTAGAAAGCACCCTCAAGAAATATTTTAATATTCACAATACCTATGATTAGCCTACTTTCACCGGGTGAACCTTTATCACCGGTAGTCCCCACAAAACCGCTTTCGCGTTCCGTCGCGGTTTCCCATTTGGTATAATCGTTATTGTCGTCATTTCCCGTGCCAATGAAGACCATTGAAGCGCCGTTGGGATCCGGCCAGTTCGGACCGCCATCGTAGGCAACACTGTCAATCGTAAAGATACCATTTTTAATAATGATCTCGTCATCGGCAATGTCTAATCTAAATGAACTATATTGATAATCACATTCATAATTACCGTTTGTCGATTGATTAGAATTTATACCCAATACGAGAGATTTCCCCGGCTGAATGTAAAGATCTCCGCCGTTATTGATCGTGTGGAAATCACTGCCGTTATCACTGATTGTCCAACCATTGATATTAATATTGGTGCTGCCGGCATTATACAATTCAAACCATTCCCCCTTTAGATCCGTTACATCTAAGGAGTTTTGTAAAATTTCGCTTATGATGATCTTGGGGAGACCGGCCGTTGCTTGGGATATGGATGGCACTGTCTCATCTGTTTTGTACTTAATATTTGATCCGGAGTTACCATAAGGCCAGATCTTAAAATAATACTCTTGTTCGGGAAGCAGGTTTGTCCAGGTATAGGTTTGAACCCCATGAGAGATGTTTATTGTCCCACCTCCGTCTGAAAGATCCGTGTCATCGCTGACCGGAATTCCATCTGAAGGGTTGTCGATAGAAAGCAATGAGGTGGTGCTTACTTTTATTAGAAAGCCATTTGCACTATTCAAACCATCATTGTCATTCCACGTTAACGTAATATCTTTATAAGTTGAGCTTGCAGAAAATGAAGCGGCGTGATTACTTGGTTCAACATTGTCGGTTAAGTCGCTTGTTCCCAAACCGGTTGAATATTCAGTATCATTGTCAAATGACCAGATCTTATAGTAGTAATGAGTGTTTGGGTTAAGTCCGGTGTGGTTGAAACTTGTCCCGCTACCGTTATAGATGACCGTACCGCCGCAGGCAGAAGTTGAAACAGAATATGTTGTTCCCCAAAGCGGATCACTAAAGGTGCTATCAGTATCATAAACGATCATGATATCGTCGCCATTGCCATTTTTACTCCAGGATAGGTCAATTTGTGATTCCGAATTTGTTGTAGCTGTAATTGAGCTCGGATTTTCAACAATTTCAATTCCGCTTAATTGAATATTGTCAATAGCTATATCTTCTTGATCATCGCCGAGATTGAAAGTGATTTTGATATCTATGGTAGAACCGGTCCCTGGAATTGTAGCGGTAAATTTAGTGAATGTATTGGTTATTGCCGTTCCATTGCCGGTTCCATCAAAGTTTGTATCAATCTTGGGTTCGGTATCTAGGCTGTTACTTCCTTCCACATGGATAAGATCCGTAAATATTCCTGAATTGTCAATGTCGTAATCAATATGCAGATAATCGAGGTCATCCCAATCCTGTTGACTCCCATCATCATCTTCGGCAATGTAAATACTGAATTCTAAATTTCCTTGACTCGAGATATCGACATCTTCTATTGTGATGCTTGCGGGTATCGAAGCACCATCACCATCTATGTCTTGTGCTGCAAAGTAATATGATCCCTGAATATTATTAAATTCAACATTGCTATTGATGTCATTACCATTTGTCCTAAGGAAATAATCACTTGCGGCGTCAGTAAATTCAGTAATGCTTGTTGAGTAGCCGCCGCTGCTTTCAAATGTTATGTTCAGAAGATTAGAGGCGGCATCAGCCGTTGATCTTATCACGGTCGGAATTGTTCCGTTCGTCTTATAATTGATATCGCTTGAGCTATTACTATAAGGCCATATTTTGAAATAATATAGGGTTCCGGAACTAAGTCCGGTAAAGGTATAGGTTTCACTTCCGTGGGTGACGTTCATGATGGCGGAACCGTCGGACAGATCACTGTCATCGGATTCTGGTGATCCATCAGAGGGAGCGCTGATGGCTGCCAGGGACGTTGAACTCGCTTTGATAATAAAACCATCTGCAGTTGAGCTACCGTCGTTATCTTGCCAATTCAGTGTTATGCTGGTATCGGTGGATGTGGATGTAAAATTTGAAGCATGATTTGAAGGTTCATTTTTCATTGTTGTTGCGTCATCTATAATGCCAAAGGAATAGTCTGTCGAACTGCTAACCGAGAAAGCTTTATAGTAATAATGTGTGCCTCCATCCAAGCTGGTATGATTGTAAGAGGTGCCACTACCATTATAGATCACCGTACCGCCGCAGGCAGATGAAGAAACAGAATAGGATGTACCATCAACAGGTGCAGTAAAAGTCCCGGAAGTATTATAAACCACCATGACATCATCAGCATCATCATTCTTTGACCAGGAAAGGTTTATCTGCGATGCGGATGCCGTGCTTGCACTAAAAGAAGAGGGGTCAGCAATAGATTCAAATCCAGTTAACCTAATATTATCGATTGCAATATCTTCCTGAGCAAGATCGAGATTAAAAGTTAATTTAATATCTATCAATAAGCCTGTTTCGGGAATGCTTTCGGAAAATATTGTAAATGTGTTGGTAATGGCCGTACCATTTCCTATCCCATCAAAATTAGTATCAATTTTAGGCTCTGTATTTAGACCGTCATCACTTCCTTCCACATGAATAAGGTTCGTAAACGTTCCTGAGTTATCAACATCATAATCAATATGAAGGTAATCATCATCGTCCCAGTCTTGATTGCTTCCGTCATCATCTTCAGCAAGGTAAATACTAAAATTCAAATTTTTCTGACCGGAAATATCCACGTCATTTATTGTCAATGTAACAGGAACGATACCATCAATATTCTGAGCTGCAAAGTAATATGATCCCTGAATATTTTCATATTCAGCAGTGCTGGTGATATTACTACCATTTGTCCTAAGAAAATAATCTGTGTCATCAGTATATTCAGTAATACTTGTTGAGTAACCGCCGGTGCTTTCAAAGCTTAAATTCAAAAGATTGGAGACGGTTTCAGTTGTTGCTTTTGTTACACTTGGGATGGTTCCATCCGTTTTATAGTCGACATTTGAAGATAAATTGTTTGATGGCCATATCTTGAAATAATAAGTGGTCTCGGGACTAAGTCCCGCAAAGGTATAACTTTCACTTCCGTGGGTGACGTTCATAATGGCGGAACCGTCAGATAGATCACTGTCATTGGATTCTGTTGACCCATCCGAGGGAGCGCTAATGGCTGCAAGCGATGTAGAGCTTGCCTTGATCAGAAAATTATCTGCACTTACACTTCCGTCGTTATCCTGCCAGGTTAGAGTTATGCTAGCGTCGGTGGCCGTGGATGTAAAACTTGAAGCGTGATTTGAAGGTTCACCTTTAATGGTTGTTGTAGCATCATCAGTCACGCCGGAAGAATATTCTGTCGAACTATTGACCGAGAAAGCTTTATAGTAGTATTGTGTTCCTTCATCCAAACTTGTATGATTGTAAGAGGTGCCGCTGCCATTATAAATCACGGTGCCACTGCAGGCAGAAGAAGAAACCGAATAGGAGGTGCCATCAACAGGATCAGTAAAAGTCCCGGAAGCATTATAAACCACTATGACATCATCATCATCATCATTCTTTGTCCATGATAGGTTTATTTGTGATGTGGATGCCGCGCCTGCACTAAAAGAAGAGGGATTAGTAATAGATTCAATTCCAGTTAGCCTAATATTATCGATCGCAATATCTTCCTGAGCAAGATTGAAATAAAAAGTTAATTTAATATCTATCGATGAGCCTGTTTCGGGAATGCTTTCGGAAAATATTGTAAATGTGTTGGTAATGGCTGCACCGTTTCCTGTCCCGTCAAAATTAGTATCAATTTTAGGCTCAGTATTTGAACTTCCACTTCCTTCCACATGAATAAGGTTTGTAAATGTACCTGAATTATCAATATCATAATCAATATGAAGGTAATCAGCGTCGTCCCAATCCTGATCGCTTCCGTCGTCATCTTCAGCAAGGTAAATACTAAAATTCAAACTATCCTGGTCGGAAATATCCACGTCATTTATCGTCAATGTTACAGGAAGAGTACCATCAATATTCTGAGCTGCAAAGTAATATGATCCCTGAATATTATCAAATTCCACATCGCTATCGATATCATCACCATTTGTCCTAAGAAAATAATCTGTGCCATCAGTATATTCAGAAATGCTTGTTGAGTAGCCGCCGGAATTTTCAAAGCTTAAATTCAAAAGATTGGAGACGGTTTCAGTTGTTGCTTTTGTTACGCTTGGGATGGTTTCATCCGTTTTATAGTCGATATTTGAAGATGTGTTGTTTGATGGCCATATCTTGAAATAATAAGTGGTCTCGGAACTAAGTCCCGAAAAAGTATAAGTTTCACTTCCGTGGGCGACGTTTATGATGGCGGAACCGTCAGACAGATCACTGTCATTGGATTCTGTTGACCCATCCGCCGGGGCATCGATCGCTATTAGTGAAGTTGAACTTGCTTTGACTAGAAAGCCATCAGCACTGACGCTTCCATCATTATCTGACCATGTTAAAGTAATACTGTTATCAGTGGCCGTGGATGTAAAACTTGAAGCGTGATTTGAAGGTTCACCTTTAATGGTTGTTGTAGCATCATCAGTCACGCCGGAAGAATATTCTGTCGAACTATTGACCGAGAAAGCTTTATAGTAGTATTGTGTTCCTTCATCCAAACTTGTATGATTGTAAGAGGTGCCGCTGCCATTATAAATCACGGTACCACTGCAGGCAGAAGAAGAAACCGAATAGGAGGTACCATCAACAGGCTCAGTAAAAGTGCCTGATGTATTATAAACCACCATGACATCATCATCATCATCATTCTTTGTCCATGATAGGTTTATTTGTGATGTGGATGCCGCGCCTGCACTAAAAGAAGAAGGGTCAACAGTAGACAAGATCGTTCCCGTTACCAGAACATCGTCAAATTGTAAATATTCCGGATCCTGATCATTGTCCGCTTCAACATAAATGGTAAGACTGGATCCGCTTAGATCGTCAACTGTAAGGGTTTGGTTTTCAAAATCATTATTAGCATTACCAAACACAATATTTGATCCACTATCGATCATATAAGAAGCTTTTATGAAATCTGCAGCTTCAAGTAATCCGTCTTTTGAGATATTCAGAGTAATAGTGACATTTGTATAGCCTGTTATATTGATGGATTCTGATGTCCAAATAGCTGCACCAGCCACATCCCGGGCTTCGAACAAATTATTGTTTACTTTAAACCAATCATCATCATCTGTCAATGTGCAATTATCAACATTCACAGACCATTTTCCGCTACTCGGAGAGGTGATGGTCGAGCCATAGGCACCTACGCCCTGGTCAGCGCTTGCATTAAAATCTTCAGACCAAATGGTATCGGCACGTACCGTACACACGAGCGCGAGCGCAAGCACAAAAGTTAGTCTTGTAATTTTACCAATATTTATCATTCAGAGTTATTCCATAGTTCAAAACCAATATAACTCTCTAATATAAAGGCATATTTGAGCAAATGCAATAGTTAAGTAATGGTAATGAAATAGTTAGGGAATAGTTAAGAATATAGAAAAAATATCGGCTCAACAAAATGCCCTGAGAATTCTCAGGGCTCTACTTTTATCTTTATACCTCTACTACACTCCTTTCGAGCTTCCAGCCTTCGCCGAGGCTATGGCCGACAGGTGTAGAGCAAGCTTTAGTCTTTGATCTTTACTTCATGAATACCATTTTCTTCGTATCAACAAAGTCACCTGCTTGCAGACTATAAATATAAACACCGGTAGATACAATATTCCCACTCATATCCGTTCCATCCCAGATCACTTCGTGCCAGCCTGGTTGTTGGTTGGAGATGTTCCATTGTTTTATTTTTCGGCCGGTGATGTCGAAGATGTTGAGTTGGGCGTCTGATGTTTCGGGTAATCCATATTGCAACGTAGTGGAAGGATTAAAAGGATTGGGATAATTTTGCTTCAAACAAAAATCTTGAATTACTGGATTTTTAATTTGGACAAGAATAGGATTAAATTTAATAACCCAAGGATAAGAATAATTTTCTCGGCCTGAAAGTAGAATATGTTTATCAGTGGTTAAAAAGGAAACAATAAACTCTTTTCTTTCAAGGTTGTGGCTATTAATTATATTTCCTAATGTGTCCAAAAAAACAATATATGTTTTACAATTTTCATTTCCATATTCGCTTTCCGTAACAACGCTTACATATTTATTGTTAATTTTCCAAGTATTCAGACACCACCCCATAGTAGAATTACCTAAAAGATAATTATTAATCCAAATGAAATCTCCTTGTTTGTTTATTCTAAACACAGCAGGGTATTTACCGTAACTAGGTGTTACATATATTCCAGAAAATAGAAAACCGTTATCAGTTTCTAATATTTTAACTGGTTTAAAAGAAATATTTGGATAATACCTTTTCCAGACAAAATCGCCATTTTGGTCAAAATTAACTGAATATGGACAACATCCATTTTGTAGATTTAAGAGTCCGGCAGCTAAATAACCTTGTTTATTTTTAGTTAAAGCAGATATGCCATAACCCTGATGATGTTCTTTGCGCCAAATAATTTCTAGGTTTTTATCAAATTTTATCAAGTTGAAACCAAGATCAGAACTTTCTACAGCCGTATAAGTGTTATCTTCATTTTTAACTAGATAGGCTAAGCTTGAAGAACTTTCAGACCAGATTTTCTCTTTTAAGATATTTCCCAAGCTATCAGTGATTACAATTAAGTTATTTATAGGACCATCAAATAACCAAATTCCACCAATTAACAAGAGTTTTCCATCATCCATTTCCTCTATATTCTGAAGGCCTGGATAACCCGAAGAAAATTCATTTTCTTTTACAAAAATAGTGTCACCAGATTCCTTTCTTATTTTTAAAAGATAGAGTTTCTTGTTTTTTTGCCCAACTAGAATATATCCAGTTTTAGTTTCACATTCCATAGAAATTAACTCATTTTCTCCTAGAAATTCATATTCTTTTTCCCATGTTTGCGCCTGAACAGCAGTAAGAGATAAAACCCAAATAATCAATGAAAACATTAACTTTTTCATCTTAATCCTTCGTACCATTTTTAAATCATAAATTACCCAAGCTCTTATCCCAAACTAAAACAATACAGGGATAAGTACTTTCGTTCCTTATGTGGATCAACAAACCACATGTCTTGACCTATAAGTAATTTATTAGTAGTAGTTTATTTATTTTAAAACCTATTGTCAAATGATACTTTAATCTAATCGTAAACCTAAAAACCTCAAATAAGTAATCTAGCGAGCCTTAATAGTGTTACGGTGTCATTTTAACAAATCCCCCCACCCACCCGCCACATCTTGGTACACATGAACCGTAAAACTCGCATGGATAAAGGGTCTCCACTGTACTCTTAATCCGTTGGTTCTAGGTTCAAGTCCTAGATGGCGTACTTCACAGCTTCCATTTATGTTGGGAGCTGTTTCTTTTTAGGTCAGTTTTATGAGAAGGGTTTTGCGGCGTTTCAAAATGCGAGGGGGAGATTGGGAGAGAGGGAGAGAACGGGAGCAAAATAATGAATATCGATCTTCTTCGCTAAAGCTTCGAAGATTAAAAACAAGGATCTACGAATAGTGAATTACAAAGTGAATATTTACTTCATAAATCACATATTAACATTCCTTGTTCTGAAATCGATCCGGCTTAATAATGTAAGCTTATTAATGAAACGGGAAGCTCCGAGGAGCGTAGTATAAGCAAAAGGCAAAAACTTCCCAGTAATGGGGAGTTCGGGGTTTGGAGGATGGGAGTCTTTGAATATCGAATCATGAACAATTGAACATTCGATTAACGAAATTAACTTCGCCTGTCCTGCGTAGGCTTACTACGCCGAAGTAACTTCGGCTACGTAGGCTGTACCTTGGCGAAGGAGGAAGTGGAAGAAAATATTTACTTAGAAAATCGGAAATCAGCGTTCCTTGTTCTGAAATCAATTTGGCATTAAAAAAGCCTCTCCGATCTTTCGACAAGAGAGGCGTGTTAAATATTTCCGATTACCGTTTACCGATCACAGATTACTTCATGAACACCATTTTCTTCGTATCTACAAAATCACCTGCCTGTAGTCGATAGAAATAGATTCCCGAACTGAAATCCGAAGCATCCCAGTTGACTTTATAAATTCCTGCCGGTTTTGATCCGTTAACTAGTGTTGCGACTTTCGTACCATTCATATCAAATATTGAGAGCTCAACCTCGCTGATAACTGATAGCTGATAGCTGATGGCTGTAGTCGGATTAAATGGATTAGGGTAATTGGCATCTAACGCGAATTCTGTTGGAATATCATTTTCAGGCAAAGTGACAGTCACAGTTCTATCGGAATATTTTGTTTCTTCATTTGCATAAGAAATATCAGCAAGGACATATGTATAAGTATTGCCGGGAATAATCTGATCGTCGACATAAACGTAAGTGTGTGGATCGCTACTTGTACCGGCTCCATCCATATTTGCAATCACTTCATTATTCCGATAAACCAAGAAACTGGAATTATTTGTTTCAGAGGCTGTTTGCCATGCTATCTCTGCAATACCGTTCCTGACTTCTACTGTAAATGAAGCGAGTTCAATCGGAAGCGGAGTATCGCTGGTTGCTGAATATTTCATCACGCTTACTTTAGAGGAATTAGCATTATCCTCATATGCCACAACAGGTATATTATTGGGTGAAATGGCAAGGCTGGTGTAGGCAGCTTCTGCCGTAGAAAATCCTGCACTACCCACCACTTCCCATGAGGTGCCGTTAAATTTCATTACGGTGGCTTTATATAAATTACCCCCATCCCCATATGCCACATAGGGTATTCCACTGCTGTTGATGGCAAGACTGGCAAAGTCAGCCCGACCTGCAGAAAATCCTGCACTACCCACCACTTCCCATAAGGTGCCGTTAAATTTCATTACGGTGGCTTTACTGGAATTAATGCCATCCTGATATGCCACATAGGGTATTTCACTGCCGTCGATTGCAAGACTGATGCATTCAGCTCCTCCAGCAGAAAAGCCTGCACTTCCTACCAATTCCCAAGTGGCACCATTAAATTTCATTACGGTGGCTTTACTGGAATTAGCATTATCCTCATATGCCACAACAGGTATATTATTGGGTGAAATGGCAAGGCTGGTGTAGGCAGCTTCTTCTGTAGAAAATCCTGCACTACCCACCACTTCCCATGAGGTGCCGTTAAATTTCATTACGGTTGCTTTATATAAATTACCCCCATCCCCATATGCCACATAGGGTGTTCCACTGCTGTTGATGGCAAGACTGGCAAAGTCAGCCCGACCTGCAGAAAATCCTGCACTACCCACCACTTCCCATAAGGTGCCGTTAAATTTCATTACGGTGGCTTTACTGGAATTAATGCCATCCTGATATGCCACATAGGGTATTTCACTGCCGTCGATTGCAAGACTGATGCATTCAGCTCCTCCAGCAGAAAAGCCTGCACTTCCTACCAATTCCCAAGTGGCACCATTAAATTTCATTACGGTTGCTTTATCGGAATTACCCCAATCCATATATGCCACATAGGGTGTTCCGCTGCCGTCTATGGCAAGGCTGGTGTAGTCAGATCCTCCTGCAGAAAATCCTGCACTACCAACATAATACCAATCGTCGGCCATCAGGGTTGAGGTCATTGCAAAAATAGTTGTTAGCAATAAGCTAAGAATCAAATTAGTTTTTTTCATCTTTTTCTCCATAACTTCTAATTTTAAATCAAAAATCTTTCGTTTCACCAATTACTGGCCTTTTACTTAAGAAAAAAGCGAGGAATTAAATCAGCAACAATATGTTTAGGAAAGATAGTAGCGTGTACTATGTGGGATATGTAATTATGGGATAGCTCTTATGGAGTTTTAAGATGGGGTTTGAACTCAAATCTAATTTGATAAATATTTGCAAAGTCCAATACATTGGAACCGCGCTTTCTTATTTTTAATAGTTCCTTATATATTAAGGCTATGTATTTCATAAATCAAGTAAAAAACACACATGTAATTTGCACTCACTGTAAGGTCTAAAATAAACATCTGTGTTTACACATGGTCAATTAGGCCAGTAAATCACAAGAAAAAGCTTACAAAAATATCTTTTCTCTCCAGCGGCCACATTTTGGTACACAGCCTTTTTAAATAATTAGAAAAATCCTTTTTATGAGGTTTTATTTGAAAAAAATGTTTTGGGGTATTTTAAAATGCAAAGGGGAGAAAGGGAGAGGGAGAGCGAGAAGAAGAGAGGGAGTTCGGAGTATGGGAGAAGCGGAGAGCGGGAGATGGGAAGATGGTACGGAATAATGAACATCGAACACTGAACAAGGAATGATGAAGTGAATTTCGATAGTCTGATTTCAATTGTAATTCTTATTTATACAGTATAAAAATGGATTTGTACTTGCAGATATATTGCTTACTTTTATATTCGATCTGTCAATCATACAATGAAGTTACAGAATATTAATATTAACTCAGTGGAGATATACATGAAGAAACTGACAATCATATTCCTGGCAATACTTAGCTTGTCTCTAACCCTTATGGCGGAAGATACAATGCAATATCCAAAAACAAAAAAAGAGAATGTTGTTGATACATTTTATGGCGTAAAAGTCCAGGACCCTTATCGTTGGCTCGAGGATGATAATTCTGCAGAAACAGCCGAATGGGTTAAGGAGCAAAATGATGTTACTTTTTCATATCTGAACGCACTTCATGGTAGAAAAGAGATCAAAGATCGCTTGACTGAACTATGGGATTATCCAAAAACTGGCTCGCCTTTTACAAAAGCAGGTCGTTGGTTTGTTTTTAAAAATGATGGTTTGCAAAACCAATATGTCCTGTATACCATGGATAAATTCGATGAAGAACCGCGTATTCTACTTGATCCTAATACACTTAGCGATGACGGTACCGTGGCTTATACGGGAATGGATGTTTCACCCGATGGCAAGTTTCTTGTTTATAAAATATCGCGTTCTGGGTCAGACTGGAATGAAGTTTATGTTATGGACATTAATTCTGGGAAAATGTTAGATGATCATATCCAATGGGTAAAATTTTCCGATCTTGCTTGTTACAAAGATGGTTTTTTCTATTCTGCTTATGATAAACCTGTTGAAGGTGATGAATTATCTCAAGCCAATAATTTTCAAAAGATTTATTTTCATTCATACAATACGCCTCAGTCTCAAGATGAATTGATCTTTTCTAATCCCGATGATCCCAAGCGAATGTATTCAGCATTACTTGACGAAGAAAATAGATATTTATTTATTTCCGAACAAGAATCGACGAGTGGAAATGCTTTATATATAAAGGATTTGGGCAAGAAAGATGCGCCTATCGTCCTTCTAGCGGACGGTTTCGATTATGATTTTATTCCCATTGCTTTTGAAAAAGGTAAGGTTCTGGTGCAGACCAATCATCACGCGCCAAAATATAGGGTGATCGCCATTGACCCCAAATATCCCGCACCTGAGAATTGGAGCGAGATCATTCCGGAATCCGCGAATACCATTGAGGGAATATCGCATTGTGGCGGAAAGTTTTATGTAAAGTACATGGAAGATGTCAGTTCAAAACTCGAAATATATAGTTTAAAAGGCAAGAATCTGGGAAACGTAGAGCTTCCGGGCATTTGTAGTGTTGGCAGTTTTAATGGCAGCAAGAAAGGCAAGGTCGCCTTTTATTCGTACAGTTCATATAATACACCCGGTACCATTTACAAATACAACACAAAAAATGGCTGCTCAGAGGTTTATTTTACTCCCGAATTACAATTCAATCCCGATGATTTCGTGGTAAAGCAAGAATTTTACAAAAGCAAAGATGGGACTCGTATTCCCATGACTATTTTTTATAAAAAGGGGATAGAACTTAATGGCCAAAATCCTACTTTTCTCTATGGATATGGTGGCTTCAATGTCAGTATTACTCCGGGATTTGCCAAATCAGCCCTTTTCTTTGCCGAGCAGGGCGGGGTATATGTTGTCGCGAATATTCGCGGTGGTGGAGAATATGGAGAAGTCTGGCATAAGGCCGGAACTTTAATGCAAAAACAGAATGTCTTTGATGATTTTATTGCAGCCGCGGAATATCTTATTGAAAGAAATTATACCAATCCCCAAAAATTAGCCGTGCGCGGCGGATCAAACGGTGGACTATTGGTAGGAGCCGTTGTAAACCAACGTCCCGATCTATTTAAAGTCGCTTTACCCGCAGTGGGTGTCATGGATATGCTGAGATACCAGAAATTTACTATTGGTTATGCATGGGCGTCAGATTACGGGACGGTCGATGATAGCGAGGAAATGTTCAAATATTTATTGAATTATTCACCTATTCACAATGTAAAAGCTCAGGATTATCCGGCCATCATGGTCACAACAGCCGATCACGATGATCGTGTGGTACCTGCTCATTCTTTTAAATATATTTCAGCAATTCAAGACAAAAATACCGGTGATCTACCCACCCTCATACGTATTGCCGTAAAGGCCGGTCACGGTAGCGGGAAACCCACCTCCATGATCATTGATGAATACACCGATATGTTTGCCTTCCTTTTATACCACTTGAATCAGTAGGCAGAAGCGGAGAGGGGGAGATCGGGAGAGAAGGTTGTACCGTTGTGGGAAGCGGGAGGAGAAGAAGGATTAGTCATCCTGAACCCCGAAGCTTCGGGGGCCTGTGACAGTGTTGTTTAGGATCTTTGTGTTGTCATGTTTCTTAACACTTATTTAAAACACCAGAATTTTGAGATTTCTTCCGTTAGCTGACGAATCTAGATGACAAAAAATGTAATTTGTAATTAATATAAAATATTTATATTCTCCCCTTACCCCTTACCCCTTACCCCTTACCGATTACCATTCATCATTCATCGTTCATCGTTCATCGTTCATCGTTCATCGTTCATCGTTCATCGTTCATCGTTCATCGTTCATCGTTCATCGTTCATCGTTCATCGTTCATCGTTCATCGTTCTCCCTCGTACTTCAAAAACGCCTTGTGTTTAAAACAAAACATTAGTATAATTTTGTCTATTGGATATATTCCGATAGGGGAAGAAACACACACACAGGATGGATATTAAAATTGGGGACAAAATGCATTATAAATGCTTCCTGCTAGCTCAGGAAAACGAATTCCATTATTAAATAACATCTGGTGTACTGATCATTCACTTATGGATGAGTATATAAACAAATTAAATGAGTGAGGAACCATGTTAAGTGATTTCACGAAAATTGCTCGCCAAAAGATGCGCGCTACACGCAAACAGATGTTTGGCAAACACCCAGATGTCTACACAAAAATGTACAAATTTACACGTACAGATACTGCCCGTGCCTTAGGCTATTATCCATATTATCCCAAGATCGAAAACTCAGATGCAACCGAAGTGACCATTGACGGTAAACAGAAAATCATGTTGGGTTCCAATAACTATCTTGGATTGACAAATCATCCCAAGGTCATTGAGGCCGGTATCGAAGCCCTGAAGAAATATGGGTCAGGTTTAACAGGCTCCCGTTTATTAAATGGAAATATTATTCTTCATGATGAACTTGAAGAAGAGTTGGCCGCATTCGTTGGTATGGAATCAGCACTTGTCTTTTCAACCGGTATGGGCGTGAACGTAGGGACCATTATTTCAGTCTGTGGACCCGATGATATGGTTTACAGTGATGAATATAACCATGCATCTATTGTTGACGGTATTCGTTTTTCTCGTGCACAGAAAACGATCTATAAACATAACGACATGGCAGATCTTGAAGAAAAACTCAAGAAGGCTAATCCTAAAACTCCGCGCTTTATTGTTACGGACGGTATTTTCTCCATGGAAGGTGATATTGCTAAATTGGAAGAGCTGGTTGCTTTATCAAAAAAATATCCTTCTCGTTTGATGGTAGATGATGCCCATTCATTGGGTGTATTGGGGCCAAACGGTAATGGTACGGCTGCGCATTTTGGCCTGACTAAAGATGTCGACCTGATCATGGGTACTTTCTCAAAATCTTTGGGTTGTGTCGGTGGTTTCATTTCTGGTGAACAGAAAGTTATTGAATATATTAAGCATCATTCCCGTTCGATTATTTTTACGGCATCTCTGCCTCCATCAAATGTCGCTTCAGTCAAGGCAGCTTTAGAAGTTATTATAAATGAACCCGAACGTCGTGAACAATTGTGGAAAAACACAGAATTTATGCGTGAAGGATTTAAATCTCTGGGTTATAATACCGGTGAAAGTACTACACCGGTCATTCCTGTCCTGATCGGAAAAGACAGTAAGACTTTCCAAGTATGGAAAGATCTTATGGAAGCAGGTGTTTATACCAATCCGGTCGTTTCTCCGGCAACCCCTCCCGGACGCGGTTTACTAAGAACATCCTATATGGCAACACATACTCGCGAACAGCTTAAATTTTGCTTGGAGATGTTTAAAAAAGTCGGTAAAAAAGCTAAAGTCATATAAAAGATACAAAAATCAAGAAACAAGATCCAAGTTAGGATTATATTATGAGCAAAAATCAACCTTCATCAAATGTCGTATTTGTAACAGGTGCTTCATCCGGTATTGGCAAAAGCACGGCAGAATACTTATCGCATCTGGGATATATTGTCTATGGTACATCACGTCGTCCGGAGGCAAATCCCGAACCTGAAAAATTCACAATGTTAAAAATGGATGTCCGAGACGAAGCATCGGTTAAAGAAACTGTTGAAGCAATCATCCTGAAAGAAGGTCGCATTGATGTTTTACTCAATAATGCCGGATATGGTATTGGTGCTGCGATAGAAGATTCAACTCCCAAAATGGCTGAAGAACAGATTGATACCAATTATTTTGGTATTTACCGTGTTCAACATTATGTTTTAAGGAAGATGAAAGAACAAAATAGTGGGTTGATCATCAATATGAGCTCCATAGGCGGCGTAATCGGTTTACCCTATCAAGGACTCTATTCTGCATCAAAATTCGCCGTAGAAGGCATGACAGAAGCATTATATAAAGAACTAAAGAGCGGGAACATCAAAGTATCTATGATAGAACCGGGTGATTTTAAAACCGGTTTTACTGCCAGTCGGGAAAATGTAAAAAGTGAGAATTCCAAGCTTGAAAAAGCTCTTGAAGTCATTGAACACGATGAACAAGGCGGAAAATCTCCTATTATGGTCGCCAAATTGGTTGAAAAGATTATAAAAAGCAAAAAACCAAGATTAAGATATGTAACGGGCGCTTTTTATCAGAAGATCACAATATTCTTAAAAAAAGCTCTACCGAACAGATGGTTTGATGCTATTATTGCGGGATATTATAAAGTTAAGTAACTAGAAATGTCATCCTGAACTTGATTCAGGATCCCACCTTTCAGAAGGTGAGCTATAATGAAATGAAATTTCATCACTTTCTTTATATTCTTTAATATCTTGCAACATGTTTTTATCAAACCAAGGTTTTGATAGATCAGACAAATTTGGATTTATCGTTCTCACTAAATCCCATTTCCATTTACTTCGCCAATTTTTAAGCTGTTTTTCTCCATCTATGGCGTCCATCATAAAGTCAAAATGTTCATAATACATAAGTTCTTCAAGATTATAGCGGGCACAAAACTTTGAACCTTTTCTAGCTTTATGTTCAAACATTTTACGTTCCAAATTGTTTGTAACACCAGTATAAATCGTTGTTCTATTTTTATTGGATAACATGTAAATATAAGCATCTTTCATAAATTACCTCCATCGGATAATATACGAAAAATAAAAATATTATGT
>Ga0307992_1000336_pt1 | contig 30030 bp, 19 predicted proteins | sample EllFjometagen133_FD_203162 | JGI IMG/M metagenome (GOLD analysis project Ga0307992, IMG submission 203162) | Marine microbial communities from Ellis Fjord, Antarctic Ocean - #133 | ecosystem: Environmental > Aquatic > Marine > Unclassified | place: Southern Ocean | collected 2014-10-08
GCAGGAGTTACGGCCACCTGCATGTTTTGGGAGGAATAACTTTGGTTTTCCAAAACCCGGTAGATATTTTCTCCGTTTTCGTGGAATTTATCAAAACTGATTTCATCAAATATCCATAGAGACAGCAAGATCCCACAAGCTAAACCAATAGCTAATCCAACAATATTTATCGATGAAAATACTTTTTGATGCATTAGATTTCTTAAAGCAATTTTTATATAGTTCTTAAACATAAACCCTCTCTTTGGTATATATATTAATTTTACACTGCTGGTTGCCTTGCAAAATTGATTCTACTAGTTTCACTTTTACGGAACGCTGTAGTATGAATTCCCAGATATCTTTATAAAATCCTGCTCCACAATAACAGTAATTCTTGTTCACAGGTAGGTCATCTAACTTTAAAGCTTCACGTATTCGTGGACAATGACAGTAATGATAACGTTTTTCTGTAGGATCTTCAGTTTGGAAATATTTGTGGAATTCTTTAGGGATCTTTACAGCTGTAATTACATTTCCATCCAATTTACCAGCCATACCCATATCATTATCGACAATATACTTCAATTGCTCATCATTCAGGTTCTTGTAAGTAGTTATAGACTTTTCAAAATAGAGTTGTAAAAGTTTATGAACGTGTTTCAGATCTTTTGTTGCCGTATACTCTTTTCTTGATATTTTCAGGTAGTCTTTGGGTGCCAAACAAGCACAACCACACATCACTTCAATAACCTCATCTTCAGTTAACTCGCTGTTCAATTTATCCATTAATTGAGCTGACCAGTCAATACTCTCCTGGTGTGAATTTGTCGCTTCTTCAAAAAGATCCTCTCTTCCAATTTTTTGAAGACCAACTTTCAATTTATTTAACCATTGTTTTTCAAAATCATTCATATATTTCTCTTTTCATAATTATTTTGCTGAAATTGTGTAAAATTGCTTATCATCAGGATCATGAAACATAAATTCAACTATTTCCAATTTGATAAGTGTAAAATCAATATCATCAGGAGATTCCCAATAAGCTTTAAAGAAAGGTATCTGCTCCGAAAGTTTCTTCCTGATCTTTTGGTCTGTTACTATCAGAGCCTTTCCATTTCCACGAATCGAACCCAGATCTTTTCTACTCTCTGTTAGAATGCATATCTCAATCGAGTCGTTTTGTCTGATCTCTTTAACTTTCAATCTGTTGGATTTGGAGCAGCACCAGATTGTGTTATCATAGTAAATCATTGCCATACAGCGCACATGCGGTTTATTGTCTGTACAAGTTGCCAGATACATCAAATCACTTTTTTCTAGATATTCAATTAGTTTATTTCTATTCATATTTTAAGCTTTCTATTGGATTTGCTGAAGCTGTTTTAAAAGTCTGTACACTCACTGTGATTAGTGCTATAATTAGAGCTAATCCACCTGAGAATATAAAGATCCAGATGCTGATGTTGGTGCGATAGGCAAAATTCTGCAGCCATTTATCCATAGCAAAATACGCAAGTGGACAAGCTATGAAACATGATAAGATAACTAATTTCGTGAAATCTTTGGATAATAATTTGATAATCTGAAATACTGATGCTCCCATAACTTTACGAACTCCGATCTCTTTTGTTCTTTGTTCAGCAGTATAAGCCGCTAAACCAAAAAGCCCGAGACAAGCGATTAAAATTGTGATAAATGTGAAATAGCTAAAGAGTATAATAAGTTTCTCTTCTGCCATGTAGAGCTGGTTTAATTGATCATCTACAAATACGAATCTGATTGGATCATTCGGACTGAAATTATCCCATACTTCATTTATATATTCGATTGTTTTGCGATAATTTTCTGATTTTATACGAACAAAGACTCGCAAGTTTTCCCGATAACGGTATTGCATATCATCGGTAACTAGCCAGATAAGAACAGGATGGATTTCCTGCCGCATGGAGTTGGCATGAAAATCTTTAACAACACCAATGATATTGGCAAAGTTATCATTACCCAAACTATCTGTGAAAGCCACAACTCGTTTTCCTACCGGTTCATCCCATCCGAATTTTCGTACAGCAGCCTGGTTAACCAGCACCGAATGGGTCCATACATTTTCAATTTCACGGCTGAAATTTCTACCATCAATAACTTCCATTTCCATGGTTTCTAAATAGTCAAAATCAATTTGCATGAACTGGCAGCTCATCTGCTGAATATCTCCTTCATTCGTTTCTGCCCGAACCGGAGAGCGGTTGAATGTTGTGCCCGGCATATTGAAGGAAGCAGCTACCGAAACAACACCTTGATGAGAGACAAGCTCCTGTTTAAAAGATTGCATCTGCTCTTCAATTTGAGGATTCTGCACACTAATTGCCATCAGGTATTCTTTGTTGAAACCTAGATCTTTATTTTTAGAATACATCAATTGCTTAATAACGATCAGTGTTCCAATGATCATTACTATGGAAATTGTGAATTGAATGGTGATAAGGATTTTGCGGAATAATGCTCCCTGAGTTCCTTTTACCGATTCTGATTTTAGTGTATTCACAGGCTGGAAATGAGAAAGAAAGAAAGCAGGATAAACACCAGAAATTAATCCGATAATTACACCAAGCATAAGAGTTCCGATCAGGTATTCAGGATTTGTGAATAAATTCATTCTTACATCTAAAGATGTGATTTCATTAAATATCGGAAGTAATAATTCGGAAAGAACCAGCGAAATAGCTGCAGCTCCTGTTGCCATTAAAATTGATTCTAAAAGAAACTGCCTGATTAAAGAGTCACGATTTGAACCAAATACTTTACGTAAACCAACTTCACGGCTGCGTCTGGCAGAACGAGCTGTTGCAAGGTTAATATAATTTATGCAGGCAATTAATAGTAAGAAAACAGCAATGATGCTGAATACATAAATATAGATTATATCTCCATTTGGATACATTTCCCAAACCAGATCTGAATGAAGACGAATGGATTTAATCGGTTGAAGTGAGAGTGTGGAATGTCCATTGATTCTTTCATATGTTTCTTTCATATATGTTTCATAGAATTCAGGAAATTTAGCTTCCAGATCAGCCGGATCACTCCCTTCTTCCAGAAGAAAGTAATGATAAACCTGCCAGCCATACCACACGTTCTCCTCACCCTGACGGTAAGCTCCGATCCAGGGAACTAATGCTTCATAGGGAAAATGAGTGCGTCCTGGAAGGTCTTTGTATACGGCCGTTACAACCAAATCAAAGGTATTTTCTATCGAAATAGTTTTTTGATATGGATCTTCATCCCCAAAAATTCTTTTTGCCAGACTTTCCGAAATGATTATAGCATTTTGCTGAGAAAATGCTTCTTCTGCGTTTCCCTCTATAAATTCATTCGAGAAGATATCGAAAAAGGTTGAATCAACAGCAAATATTTGATCTGTTACGATTGCTCTCTCTTCATAGTACAGATTTGCTTTGTGGGTGTATAGACCATTAACTCCGCAAACACGTGTAGTTGCCAAGATCTCAGGGTACAATTCCTTCATTGTTGGTGAAATCGGGCGTGGGGCATTACAGTATTTATCGATCTTGCCACCCATGTTATTTTCGTTATTCAAACGATATATTTTATCGGCATTATCATAAAACTTATCATAACTGAGTTCAGTTTGGATATAAAGAACAATTAGAAGGGAACAGGTTATTCCAACTGCTAACCCTAATACATTGAGGATGGAGTAAAATTTCTGACGGCTAATGCTTCTTACAGCAATAAGAAAATAATTTTTGAACATATAGGGTCCTCTCAACATAAAAAGTACGATAACAAGCCAAAAAAGGGAGGAAAGGAGAATTTGACCTGTTACCAAACTTATACTATATTAATTTTCCTTTCTTATAAATAAATCGATCACCTTTATCCAATGGATAATAGAGCTTAGTCTTGTTGATGCCTTCTTCCAGTAGGTTTTCATTGAAATTACGGTATTGGAAACCATCATCACCTGAGTGCATGGGAAGGAAAACTTTAGGTTCAAGCTCTTTCAATGTTCGCACAACTCCCAATCTTACCGATTCTACCTCAGGAAGCCCACAACCTCTTATGGGCATCAAAGCAATATCAATATTTGGGAAGTTCTCTTTGACATATTCAATTTCCGGCCAGTAAGTTCCGGAAAAATCACTGGTTTCATTGGCATGATCTCCAGGATGTAAAATAGTAACACCATCAGAGACGATCACAAAACCAACACCTGAATCATTTGATTCAAAGGCAGTAATGTGTAAATTATCAAAATCGAGAGTAGAGCGTGGTTGGATAAGTTCATAACCTTCCTGGTCTGGAACTTCCATTCCAAGGATGTAACGGATATTTGGAATTGTTTCTTTCCATTCCCAAATCACAGGATCATAATGGTCTCCGTGTTCATGGGAAACCAGTACAGTTACATTAAAGTCTTTGATCTCTTCCGGATCGATCCAGCCATTTTCCAGGCAGGGTTTATCCGGTTTACTCCCACGCTCCCAATAATCGACTATTAGTAGGTTATTAGCTGTTTTAAAGATCCAACCCGAGTGGTTTGAGAACCACATATTAGCTTCCTGGTTCTTTAACTTTCCATTTAAAAGATCCTGATTATATTTTTTCGCTGCTTTTACACTTTTCCCGCCATTGGCATTTAGTATTTCAGCAGTAAGTTCATTTTTATAAGTATTAGCATAATAAAGTGGAGTTTTACCGAAATTATCTTTTGGATTTATACTTGCACCTTTGGCAATTAGCATATTTAAAATTTCAATATTTCCTTTAATAGCAGCTATGTGTAGTGGAGATCTCTCAAAGTTTGGGTCTTTCATTTCAATATCAACTTCATATTCTAAGAGCAAACTAACAAAATCGTTTTTACCTGAATTAATACATGTATGCAAAGGAGATTGAGGAAATATGACGCATCCGTTTTCATCTTTACATTCACCAACATCCAGAGAAGCACCGTTATCTAAAAATACTTTGATAACATCTATGCTGTCACGCCTGCAGGCATTTATAAGTGCAATATTTCCATTATAATTTTTAGCATTAACATCAACTCCACTTTCAATCAATTTAGATACAATCTCATCTCTTTCTGACCAGGCTGCAGCATGCAGAACTGTGTTCCCTGTGGAATCAACTGCTGTAACATCAGCACCTTTCTCAAGAAGATATTCAAGACTATCCATGCGAAGTTTGTGAGCACTATGCAAAGCAGTTACTCCACCGGTAACTTTTGAATTTATATCCACGCCATTAGCCAGCAGGAAATCAGCCATTTCAAATCTCCCACCAACCACTGCCCAGAAGAATGGTGTTTCTCGATTCATTGTTATCTTATGAATATCAACATCTCTTTCCATGAATAGTTTAATAACTTCTACATTTCCTTTATAGGCAGCATAATGGATCGGAGATACATTCCATTGATTCGGATGATCAAATTCACAGCCAAGTTCAAAAAGGTATTTTACTGCTTCCAAAGAATCAGAGTAAACCGCATTTGACATTGGAGTTGCATCACTTGTTGATCTTGCGAAGATATCTGCTCTATTTTTTACTAAGAATTTAAGTAGTTCAACATTACCTGATCCAGCTGCTGCTTGAAACGGTGTGAAGTTATTATTATCGGGGAAATTCACGTCAAATTTTCGCTCATTCAATAGATATTTAACAATATCCAGGTTGCCGCCGGCAGCAGCATTTATAAGGAGGTCACTGCCATCCAGATCTTTGGTGGAGATATCTGCATTCATATCGATCAAAGAGAAAAAGATTTCTTGTTTACCTTGGGCAGCAGCCCAATTCAAAGGCGTGAAATCTCGACCAAATTTCTGTTCTAATAGTTCATTGTCTGTTTGTAGTAATTGCTTAACAAGTTCAAGATTATCATTGGTTATTGCATCTTCTACTTCGGATGAAAATAAGGGAGATATCAAAATCAATAACAGTGAGATTAATGCTACTATGTGTTTAAATATCATTAAATCCTCCTCAGGTTTTAATCGACTATTCTGCCATCTAACAAATTAATAATTCTATTTCCATAAGCGGCTTTCTCTTCTGAATGTGTAACTTGAATAATAGTTGTTCCTTCTTCATTTAATTTCTTGAAAAGTTCCATTATTTCTTTACCCTGAGCGGAATTTAAATTTCCGGTTGGTTCATCTGCCAGCAAGAGGCTGGGTTTTCCAATTATTGCCCTGGCAATTCCTACCAGTTGCTGCTGTCCTCCGGATAGTTGATTTGGAAAGAGACTTTTTTTGCCTACGATATTAAACTTATCAAGAATATCACAAACCATTGATTTCCTCTCTGAACTTTTGATCTTTTGGTATAAAAGCGGCATTTCGATATTTTCATAAACAGTAAGTTCATCGATAAGATGATATTGCTGAAAAACGAAGCCGATCTCATGTTTGTGAAGTTCTGTTCTCTTTTTTTCATTAAATTTGTGAACAGGATTTTCTTTATAAAAAAATTCTCCATCATCAAGTGTTTCCAACATTCCCATGATATAAAGAAGTGTAGATTTCCCGGCACCGGAAGGCCCCATAATTGTTACGAATTCTCCTTCTTTAACATCAATGTCTACATCTCTTAATACATAAGTTTTTACAAAATTGTTCGAATAATACTTAAATGCGCCTCTTATACTTAACATGTTCTCTCCTGTTTTGTTTACGAGGTTTATTGAATCTCGTAAAGTTTATTTAATTTACTCATACATAAGTGCTTTAACCGGATTGGAATTTGCAACTTTTATCGTTTGATAACCAACGGTAAATCCACTGATCATAAGAGCTGCAAATCCAGACAAAACAAATAGTAAAATATTAATACCAGAATTATAAGCAAATATATTCAGAAACTTCTGCATGGCAAAATAAGCTATCGGCCAGGCAAAAATATTTGCTAGTAATACCCATTTGGAAAATCCTTTGGTCAGCAGATAAACGATCTTTGCAGCAGAGGAACCCAGAACCTTTCTAATACCGATCTCTTTTGTTCGCTGTTCGGTCATGAATGAAGCCAACCCGAACAAACCCAAGCATGAAATAAATACAGCTAGGATCGAGAAGTATTTTATTGTCGTTCCCATTTCATAGTATTGACTATACATCTGCTCTATATCTTCATCTAAGAATGAATACTGATACGGGAAACTGGGTGAGAATTTTGTCACAACTTCTTCTATGTATTCCATCGATTTTTGTACATTTTGCGGATTAACTTTAATAAATACATTACTACGCCACCAATACAATGTTGATATCATAATGGGACCAATATCATTTGCTAAATTTTTAAAATGGTAATCTTTCACAACTCCGATTATCTCACCGGAACTGTTTTCGTCGTACATCATGAATTTTTTTCCAATTGGGTCATCCATCTGCATCAATTCTACTGCTGATTCATTTACAATAAATTCAAGATAATCACCATTTTTCTGACTGTCTTTTCTGAAATTACGCCCTGTAACCAGTTCCAGATCAAATATATTTAGAAAATCTTTTTCAACCAAAAAGAAATTGAAGAGAACTTTTTCATCGTCAGCTTTTCCTTCCCAGATTGCCTGATTTACATTTCCTACATCAGCAGGTGAAGTAGATGCGTTTGTAACACCCAGTATATTTGAATTCTTCATCATTTCATCTTTGAAGGATGTAAACGATTCTTCCAGTTTAGAATTGAACGGGATCGAAACAATGAACTCTTTTGTAAATCCTAAGTCTTTGTTTTGAATATAATTAAGCTGGTAGTAAATAGTTGCTGTACATATGATAAGGGCAATTGATATGGTGAATTGAAAAACAACTAAAACTGTTCTAAAACGATTCTTCGATTTTACGGCATTTCCACTTTTAAGCACTTTATTGGGATTGAAATGAGATAGATAAAAAGCTGGATAGCTGCCTGAAATAACACCGACGATCAGGGTGAAGCCGATCAAACTGAGTAAAAATACAAAATTTGTGATCGATATTTCCAGATTCTTGTTGGAAATTTGGTTGAAGGTAGGCAGAAATAATTCTACCAAAACAAGGGCTATGATAAGAGCAATAAAAGCAGTAAGTACTGATTCGATCATAAATTGCTGGATAAGACCTTTTCTGTTGGCTCCTACAACCTTGCGAATGCCTACTTCTTTGGCTCTTTTAGCTGAACGAGCTGTAGTAAGATTCATAAAATTAATGCAGGCAATCAGCAAAACTATTACTCCAATAAAAGTAAAAATCAGTACAAATATCAAATTCTCCGGCTCATTTAACGCATTATACAAATGAACTTTTGAAAGAGGTTGGATCCGGGCTAAAGTGTCTCCTTCTTTATTGTTATCGATTATTGTATTCTTGATCTTTTCTTTGAATTCTTGTATTATAGTTTTCTCATTCAGTTGAATATATCCTGAACTTTCCCAACTCCAGCTATTGCTTCTCTCTTCTCCAATTATTTCAAATGGAATGATAATATTAAAAACTATTGAAGAATTTTCCGGCGGATTTGCAGCAATTCCTGTCACAGTGAATTCGATCTGGTCATTGTAGTTAACAGTTTTTCCCATTGGGTCTTCATCACCAAAATACTTGTGTGCAGTTTTTTCTGTTAGAATTATATTATGAATTTCATTAAAAGCAACTTCCAGATCACCTTTTATCAGTTCAAATGAGAATATTTCAAATAATGCCGGTTCAGTTAATAGAACATCGTCCTCATAGAATGTTTTATTATCCACCTTCATCATCACTCCACTAGAGCTTTGTAAGCGAACGTGGTTCTCTACTTCAGGATAGAGCTCATGCATTAGTGGAGCAAGTCTGTATGGAATAGTTCTATTGCCATAGGTTTCACCATTATTCCGAACTCCTTCTTGGATAACACTGTAAATATTTTCAGAATTTTGATGAAATTTATCAAAACTAAACTCATCCTGAACCCACAAGAGCAGTAAAATACAGACAGTCATTCCGATTGCAAGTCCTAGAACATTTATCAACGATAATCCCTTGTTTCTACTAAAATTTCTAAAAGCGATCTTAAGATAATTCTTGAACATTTTATCTTCCTATTAATCTCTTATTAAAACTAATTATTCATATTTCAGTGCTTTCAAAGGATTGGAATTGGCTGCTTTAAAAGCTTGAGCAGAAATCGTGGTTAGAGCTATGAGCAAAGTGAGAAAACCAGCCAAAAGAAAATACCAAAAGCTAATACTAATTTTATACGGAAATGATTCCATCCATTTCTTCAAAATATAATAAGCAACCGGCCAAGCTATCAAGTTGGAAATTAACACCCATTTCGAGAAATCTGATGTGAGTAGACGAATGATCTGTGTGATTGATGAGCCCAAAACTTTTCTGATGCCTATCTCTTTCGTGCGTTGCTCTGTGAGAAAGGTGGATAATCCCAGCAAACCCAGACAAGAAATAAAAATCGCCAGAAAAGCAAATGAAGTAAGAATTGACGCTGTCTGCCTGTCGCTCTTATATAAAGCATCCAGATCTTCTTCTATAAAATGAAATTCATATGGGAAATCTGGTGTGAAACTGCGAGTTGTCTGTTCGATAAAATCCAGGGTTTCATGAATATTCACTGAATTTATCCGCATAAAAGCAAATCGAAAATTGAGCCATCCATTCAATTTCTCATTATTCTTATAGAGCACAATTGGCCCTATATTACGATGGGTAGATTTGTAATGAAAATCTTTTATCACACCAAGTACATTATAAAAATTGTTGCCATGCTGCATTTGCACTCCTACCGGATTTTCCACATTCATTTTCTTCACGAAACTCTCATTGATCACAATATTAGTTGCTCCGGAAGTTTCGCTATCGTAATATTCTCCCTGAACCATATGAATTTTGAAAGTATTCAAAAACTCGTGATCAACTCCCTGATAAGTCACGTATGGATCAAGGTCTTCGGGTTTTCCTTCCCAACTCCAGCCGGAACCATTCGACCAGATGGAAGTGGGATTTCTGGCCAAAAAAGCCACATTTTCGATATCGGGATTTTTGAGCAATTCACTGCGAAGAAGTTCGGGATTTTCCAGAAGTTTACCTTGCAAGGATACATAAAGCAGATGTTTCCGATCATAACCAAGATCTTTATATTGTAGGAAGTTAGTCTGTTTCACAATTACGAAAGTGGAGATAATGAGAATTATGGAAAGCGTAAACTGCAAAATCACCAGAATTTTCCGCAACAGGGAACGTCCTCCCAAACTAACTTTTGAACTTTTGAGAACCGAAATGGGCTTGAAAGCGGATAAGACAAAAGCCGGATATATTCCTGCCAGAAATCCGATTAGAATCCCAAATAGAGGAAGAGCCAGCAGCAGTCGGAGATGAACCGCATTTACAAAGACGAGTTCCTTTCCTGAAATATTATTAAAAAATGGCAGAAAAATTTCAACTAAAGTTATCGCCAGAAAAATGGAGATCATGGCAAAAAAAACAGATTCAAACAGGAATTGTCTGATTAATTGTTGCTTCTGAGCTCCTACTACTTTACGCATCCCAACTTCACGAGCCCTTTTAGCAGAACGGGCTGTGGTAAGATTTACAAAATTTATGCAGGCGATAAGAAGAATTAAACCGGCAATTATGCCTACCGTTTTCACTTTTTTAATATTATCAAAAAAATGAAGATGCATGCGGCTGAGCTTATAGAGGAGAGGTTTGGTGGTGGATTCGGAATTATTATCTTTAATCAGATTACTGATTTTTTCTTGAAGTTGCTTTGCGGAAGTTCCCGGAAGAACAGTTATGTAAGTGATAAAAGAGCAATTATACCAGGTTTTGGTATAACCTTCTTGCCAGATCAGATTAACTAAATCAAGAGGAACAAAAAAATCAAATCGTAAAGTTGAGTTTTGCGGTATATCCGCAAAAACACCAATCACCTCCATCTCCTCTTTGTTATCCATCATCAGAGACTTGCCAACCGGGTTTTCCTGACCAAAATATTTTTTTGCCATGGTTTCGGAGAGAGCAATGGTGAAATTATTCGTTTTTGATTTTTCGTAATTTCCCCAAATAAAAGGAAAAGTGAAGATCTCAAATATTTCCGGATCAGCTAATTGGACAGCTTCTTTAAAAACTTTATCTTCGTAAGCCAGAGAAATATCCACGCCCCCGTTCATATGACGGGCAGAATTTGTAATTTCCGGATATTGTTCCTTGAGAGTAGGTGCCACCATGGGCGGCGTTCCGGTGGACCAGCTTTCGCTACTTCCATAAAGTGTTTTGGAAGGAACATTGTAAATTTGGTCCAAATTATCGTTGAATTTGTCATAACTCAGCTCATTCAGAATCCAGAGCGTTATGAGGATACAGGCAGCCAAACCTACAGCCAGACCAAGAATATTTATTGTAGAGTGTATCTTGTTGCGAATCATCTGTCGAAAAGCAATTCTAAAATAATTTTTTAACATTTTTTTCCTTTTTTAATTTCTTATTTCAAATTTCTAATTTCACATTACGAATAGTAGTTCGCTATTCGTACTTAAGTGCGTCAGCAGGATTTGTTTGTGCTGCCTTTATTGCTCTGAAACTAACAGTAAACAAAGCAATTATTAAAGCAGTTATACCGGCAAAAATATAGGTTAAGATTGACTGATCTACTGCAAAAGCAAAATTCTGAAGCCATTTTTGGAGAGCTAGATACGAAAGCGGCCAGGCTATAATATTTGCCAAAATTACCCAAATACTAAATTCTTTAGTAAGAATGAAAACTATATTCGAAACTGATGCACCCATCACTTTACGTACACTGATCTCTTTAGTTCTTTGCTCAGCAGTATATGATGCTAATCCGAATAACCCAAGACAAGCAATGAAAAGGCAAAGTACTGAGAAATAAGTAAAAACACGTCCAATCTTTTGTTCTGCTACATACTGCTCATTAAGGCTGTCATCCAGGAAGGTGTATTCAAAGGGGAAGGTGGGGCAGAATTCATTCCACTTTTCTTCAATATAATCTAAAGTCGATTCGATATCATCCTGACGAATTCTAAGGCAGATGTTACGCTGTGGGTCATCAGAAAGCATTACCAATTGTGGGTCGATTTGATTATGCAGAGATGCATAATGGAAGTCTTTTATCACACCGATTACTTTTGTACTTAAATTAGCGGTGCCATCCAGATTCGCACCAAAGCCAAGTTTCTTTCCTATTGGATCGTCACCCCAGCCCAACACTCTGGCAGTTGCTTCATTTATCAAACATGATTCCTCGGCATCAGTTTGCAGGTTTCTGTCATAATTGCGGCCTTTGATTATTTTCATGTTCATCGTTTCCAGATAATCATGGTCTACAAAAATAAAATTTATTCCCTTTTCTTCCATACTTCCATCTTTTGTTTCAAAGAGTTGTACAATTATGCTTTGTCCCTGACCAGGAACGCTGGAAGTAGTACCAGCACTTATTATCTGAGGATATTTCTTCAGTTCATCTTTGAATGCCTGTAGATTTTTTACTCCGGAAGTATCACGAATAGTTAATACTATCAAATTCTCATCATCAAATCCTAGATCTTTATCTTTTAAGAAATTCAATTGTTGCATTACCGTGAAAGTACCTATGATCATAATGATGGAAATAGAAAACTGCAGTAGCACTAATATCTTTCTTAATGTTCCTTTATTCTTTCCCAGTCTTCCTTTTAGTACTTCTACAGGAATAAATGAAGAGAGGTAAAAAGCTGGATAACTTCCTGACAATAATCCTACAACAAAAGTTGTTGCTAAAACACCGATAACCAGATCAAAATTGGTGATAAATCCAAAAATTAGTTCTCGATCTGCTAATTCATTGAAGGTTGGTAAGATCAATTCAACTGCCACAAATGCCAACACCATCGCCATAGCTGCAGTAAGAATTGATTCAAATATGAATTGCCAACGCAGATATTGTTTTTGAGCTCCTACAACTTTGCGAATTCCAACTTCAACAGCTCTGCCAGATGATTGGGAAGTTGCCAGATTCATATAGTTTATACATCCAATTAAAAGCAGGAAGAAAGCAACAATGCTGAATATATAAACGTAAGCGATATTACCGGTAGGCAGATCACCACCAACTCTGGAAAATAAATGCACATCAGCCAATGGTTGAACCATCAATTGGAATGTAGCATTTATCTGTTCTCCAACAGGCTTGATGTATTTTTCGTTAAACTCAGGATAGGCATCCAAAACATTTTGAATATTACCATTTTCAGTTAGCATAATATAGGTGTAGAATCCTATATTCCAAAAAGATCCACTTTCCAGACTGTCGTAACGATCAGCTCCGAAAATGGGCTTCAACGTTAACATTGAGCAAATAGCTTCAAACTTCAAATGAGAATTATGTTTCACATCTTCGATAATTCCGGTTACGGTGAAAATCATACCATTCCCAGCTTCCAGTGTTTTTCCAATAGGATCCTCATCTCCAAAAATCCTTTTGGCAAAACTTTCAGTTAAGATCATTTCGTTTGGATCATTCAACGCATCCTGGGCTGATCCGGAAATGAATTTATGGGTAAATATCTCAGTTAAAGTTGAATCGGCAAAGTATACATTCTCCTCGAAGATCTGTTTTCCCTCATATTGGAATAGATTATTATCCATATCCATAATGCGGCAAAATTCAGCTACATCCTGTGGGTATTCCAACTTTAAGGCAGGTCCCAAAGGAAATGCTGTTACAGCAAAGAGATCTTCCGATTCCTGAATACTGAAATGAGATTCAAGCCGATAGATCCTTTTGTAATTCTTGTGATGCTTATCATAGGAAAGTTCGTTCTGCACAAATAATGCAATAAGTATTGTGCACGTAAGCCCAATTGCCAATCCCAGGATATTTATGATAGAATAGAATTTTCTATTTAGTAAATTTCTTAAAGCAACTTTAATAAAATTCTTGAACATATCTCGCTCCTTCAAACTCATTCTTGCTTAATTCCAAAAAAACCGTTAGTAAGTTTAATTACCAACGGTAGGGAAATTTGGACTTATAGATGAAATTCTTTTTTGATGTTTTCAGTTACAATATGGCCGTCGAATAATTGAATAACTCTATGAGCATATTCAGCATGGGAAGGTGAGTGAGTTACCATTATGATAGTTGTTCCTTCTTCATTTAATTGAGTAAGAAGATCCATTACCTCTTCTCCATTTGCTGAATCAAGGTTACCGGTAGGCTCATCTGCAAGTATAAGTTTAGGTTTAGTTACAACTGCACGAGCAACTGCTACACGCTGTTGTTGACCACCAGAAAGTTGCTGAGGAAAGTGTTTTGCTCTATGAGCGATCTTCATTCTATCAAGAACTTCTGTTACTCTTTTCTTTCTTTCAGAAGAACTCATCTTTATATATAGAAGTGGTAGCTCAACATTTTCATAAACTGTAAGTTCATCAATGAGATTAAAGCTTTGAAATATGAATCCAATATTAGATTTTCTCAAATTAGTACGCATCCTCTCTGTGTATTTAGAAACTTCGATGTCATTAAAATGTAATTCTCCCTTATTTGGATTATCCAATAATCCAACTAAGTTCAGCAATGTGGATTTTCCACATCCGGAAGGACCCATTATTGCTACAAATTCACCACTTGCTATTTCCATGTTTACATTGTTCAGGGCTGTAGTTTCTACCTCGTCAGTTCTGTAGAATTTGGTTAAATCAACTGTCTTAATCATTTTCGCCTCCATTTTTTTATTTCAAAATTAATTTTTCAGCTCGACCAAAATTATCATAACTGGAAATTATTACTCTTTCACCTTCTTCAAGACCTTCCAGTAGTTCATAATATCTAGGGTTCATTCGTCCTAACCTAATGTCGCGTTTCACTGCGAATTTTCCGGTTGGATCTACTACAAATATATATTGTCCGCCTGTACTTTGATAAAATGCTCCGCGTGGTACTAATAAAGCCATTTGAGATGCACCTAATTCCAATTTCACACGGAAAGTCTGTCCGGTTCGAATTTGATCTGGTACAACATCTATAAAGACTAAATCAACTCCAAATCGGCCATTACGAACTTCAGGGTATATCTTTTTGATTCGCAATCCATAGGAGTTGCCGGTAAAATCGAATTCACCGATCAAGTTTGAATTTACTCGAGAAATATAATGTTCGTCTATCTCCAGTCTTATCTTGAATTCATCCAAAACATGGATTTGTCCCAAACGTTGCCCTCTTCCTATTGCTTCACCAATTTCTGCATTAACAGAAACCAATAAACCTCTAACAGGTGCTTTCACTTTTAGATTGTCCAATTTTTGTCTTACGAATTCCAGGTTCATTTGCATTTGATCTACTGAATTCTCTAATTGTGCAACTTGAATTTCACGGAATAGTGAATCTGCTTCCTGATTTTCAATAACTAATTCACGGGTTTTCATTAGATAGTCGTATCTTTCTTCTGTCTCTTCAAATTCTTTATCTGAAATGTAATTCTGTTTAAATAAATTAATACTATTTTCATAATTTCTTTTTTGTATGCTAAGCTGATAGTCAAGATCTAGCAATTGCCTTTTAAGACTGAGTTTGTTTTGTTCCATAGAAAGACGGGTATTACGTAGATTATTAATTTGTTCAGCAAGATTGGCTTCACGGTTCATTATATCGAGATGAAGATTTGTATTACTCAATCTTAATATAACATCATCTTCTTCAACCATTGTTCCTTCTTCTATTAATAGTTCTTCTACTCTTCCACCTTCTATGGCATCCAAGTAGATAGTACTTATTGGTTGCACTGTACCTGTTTGAGTTATATAATCTTGGAAATAGTCGTTTTGCACTTCCTCAATGGATATCCGCTCTGTTTGTACATTAAATTTAGAAGTATGATCTCCAAATATTAGGTTATAAAGTATAATAATTACAATAATTCCACCTATTGAATACCACATTATCTTTTTCGGTGGCCATTTTTTCTTTTCAATTGCTCTGTCCATTTCCTAACTCCTTTTTATATTCAATTTAATTAAAGCAAATTATGTGCCAAACACTTAACCACATAGAACACATATACATACGGAATTGTTGTCGCAATATCCTGTTCGGAAACGTACTAATACATGTACGGTGACGGACAGTTTTTTGTTGACGGTTTTGGTTTGTAAAAATTAGTGTGCAATAGTTTAAAAAAAAAAGAGAAAATTGAACTTTGGGAGCTTGCAAAATGAAAAAATTTGGTAAGATTCTTGCAATTGATGATAATGAAGACATTCTGTTTAGTTTAAAATTACTATTAAAGAATCATGTTGAGTCAATTCATACTGAAATAAATCCAGATAGGATCCCCGGGTTAATGGAGCAAGGTAATTTTGATGTTATCCTGCTCGATATGAATTTCACAAGAGATATGATTGGAGGGCAGGAAGGTTTTTACTGGCTTGAAAAAATTCTTGAGTTAGATCCTTCAGCGGTTGTGATTTTTATTACTGCTTATGGGGATGTTGAGCGTGCAGTGAAGGCAATAAAAGCTGGAGCTGTAGACTTTGTTTTAAAGCCCTGGCAGAATGCAAAATTATTAGCTACAATATCTTCCGCTCTAAAATTGCGTGGCTCACTGATTGAAGCAGATAAACTAAGACTTACCAGAAATGAATTGTGCAAAAAAATGGACCAACCATTTCATGATTTTATTGGTGATTCAGCCGAAATGTATAAAGTATTCAATATTATCCAGAAAGTAGCTTCTACCGACGCCAGCGTATTAATATTAGGTGAGAATGGAACAGGAAAAGAACTTGTTGCCAGAGCATTACATCGGAATTCCACTCGCAGAAATGATATATTTTTAAGTGTTGATCTTGGAGCAATAAGTGAAACATTATTTGAAAGTGAACTTTTTGGTCATATGAAAGGCTCTTTCACCGATGCAAAAAAAGATAAACCCGGAAGATTTGAAGTTGCTTCGGGGGGTACGCTCTTTCTTGATGAGATAGGGAACCTTTCACTTCCATTGCAATCTAAATTATTAACTGCGATCGAGAAAAGAGAGGTGATTCGTGTTGGCTCAAATAAACCTCGATCAATTGATGTCCGTTTGATCTGTGCTACTAATATGCCGATTTACCAAATGGCTAAGGAAGGGAATTTCCGTCAGGATCTTCTTTATCGCATAAACACAGTCGAGATCACACTACCATTACTAAGTGAAAGAATCGAGGATATCCCTTTACTTGTTGATCATTTTCTACAACAATTTGCTCATAAATATAAAAAGAATATTAAGGGTGTTAGCTCTGCTGCGATGAAAAAACTTCGTCAATACAACTGGCCGGGAAATGTGCGGGAATTGCAGCATTCAGTAGAAAGAGCTGTCATTTTGAGTGAATCAAAGATTTTACAGCCAAACGACTTCATGCTTAAAGCACCTCAAAACGTTGGCAATGAAGGGACATTGAACACATTTAATATTGAAGATATTGAACGTGACGTTATTCAAAAGGCGTTACGTAAAAATAATGGTAACATTAGCCAGGCAGCTAAAGAACTTGGATTAACCAGGGCTTCCTTATACAGAAGATTGGAAAAATATGCTTTATAGAAATTTTAAAGTTAATATTGTTGTTCGCATAATACTGATCATTATTATGATCATGGCTGTGTTCATTTCAATTTTTAGATTTGGATTCAATGTAACACCGATTCTGCTTGGAGTTTTGATAATTTTTCAAACCCTTGATTTGATCAGATATGTTCAAAAAACTAATAGGTATCTAACAAGCTTTTTAGAATCAATTCGGTATGCCGATTTTTCACGTAGTTTTAAACTGGAAGGTTTGGGGACTGCTTATGATGAAATGAAAGGTGCCTTTAATGATGTGATATCAGATTTTCAGAAGATCCGAACAGAAAAGGAAGAACACTTTCATTACTTGCAGAATGTAATCCAGCATATTGGAATAAGTCTTATCGCTTTTCAAAAAGACGGTTCAGTGGAAATGATCAATAATAGTGCTAAAAAATTATTTCAGATCAATAAGTTAAAGAATATAAGTGAATTGGAAAGTTACAGTTCTGAGCTTGTAATAAAAATGAAAAATATGAAATCCGGTGAGCGAATTCTTGTGCAGGTTATTGATAACGATATGATGTTACAACTGGCAATCTATGCTACTGAATTCAAGATTAGAATGCAACGCATTATTCTAGTTTCAATCCAAAATATTCAATCTGAATTGGAAGAGCAGGAGATGGCAGCCTGGCAAAAACTTATTCAAGTACTCACACATGAAATAATGAATTCTATTACTCCTATTGCATCACTTTCTTCAACAATAAATGAGCTTTTAAAAGATATTGATACAACGGATAACAAGCCTCAGATGATTGATGATGAAACTGTAATAGATATTCGGAATTCTCTCAGAACTATTAATAGAAGAAGTACCGGGTTAATCCATTTTGTGGAATCTTATCGCAATCTGACCAATATCCCAAAACCAAAATTCAATATCATTTCAGTGAAAGAAATATTCAATAATGTTCACTTATTGATGGAAAATGATCTCAAGATGAAAGGTATAGAATGTGTAATAGATATTTCATCAAACAGTTTGGAATTGACAGCAGATGAAGAATTGATCGAACAGGTATTGATTAATCTTGTGAAGAACGCTATACATGCACTTTCTAACAAGGAAAATGCTAAAATAATATTAAGAGCCTTTTTGGATAAACGTGGCAGGATTGCTGTGCAAGTTATTGATAATGGACAAGGAATTTTAAAAGAGGTGATCGATAAGATTTTCGTGCCTTTCTTCACAACTAAACCGGATGGTTCCGGTATTGGACTTAGTTTATCAAAACAGATCTTAAGAATGCACGGAGGTACACTTACTGCTCAATCTAAACCTAATATAGAAACTAATTTTACATTAAGATTCTAAACTTAGCTTTCTTTTATTAACTCGCTTTGTATATCTTAATGTAGTATAATTTAGTTAGGAATTATAAATCAGGAATTACAAATGATATGAATGAATTAAACACGTCCGCTTCTAATATAAAAAATATTTCCACCTTCTATTGGTTTAAGCTATGTTTCTAACTTCTCCAAATTTTACCATTTTCCCAAAATTTTATTTGAGAGAAACAAATTTATCTCTTCTTGTTTTTTAAGTAGCTCAAATTCCTTACTCATGCTCGACATTCTAGAATTCTGATATTCAATTTTAGAACGGTCAAGATCAAGCAGACTTATCATTCCATACTTATAATGTTCCTGAGCCATTTGCAAATTTTTCTCGGCAAGTTCGAGTTTATCTTCATACAATTTTTGTGATTGTCTTATTGTTTCAAGATCAGAGAGAAGGATCTGCAAGTCTATTACATTATTCTCTTTTGTAATTTCAAGATCCATCTCTAAAAGCTCATAATTTCTTTTGAATTGAAAATACTGTTCTCTCGTCTCTAATAAATTAAAGATATTGTAACTTGCGTTTAGTGAAAGAGTATTGTTAGTTCTGTTATAATTCTCAAAATCATAAATATCATTTGGATCGTTATGGTATAATGAATATGACATAGAGATTGAAGGTAGAAAATTCATCTTTTGTTGAAATAATAAAATCTTGCTGGTTTTTAAAGAATTCTCTTTTTGCTGAAGGGAATAATTTGTTTTAAACTCAGCATTTCTTATTGTTGTATTAATATTTGGAGTAGAAAGATCAAATCCTTCATCGTCAATATTAAGATAGCTGAAAAGAGATTTTCGAAGTTTCATAAGACTATTTATTGCCTCATTCACAGCTATTTCATAATCAATTTGTGAAATTTTGCTCTGTTGTAATTCCAGAGTTGATTTATCACCTATCTCAAATTGAATTTGTACTTGATCGGTAATTTTTATTTGAAGCTTTAAATTCTCTTTTTGAATATCCAGATTTTTCTGTGATTCCAGCACAGCTAGATATTTAAGAAATACAGTATAAGCGATCAATTTTTTTCTGCTTTCCAAAGAAAGGTCGGCATTTATTTTATTAAGGATAGAAGTTCTTACATCAAAATAACTCGGTTCGTTCAAACTTATGTTTTTGCTTAATTGAAATGAAGCATTGTTTAGCCAATCCAAACCTGTGTTATAATTTTTAGAACTTCCTACAGAAATGCGTGCTGAAGGAAGTAACCCTATCCAACTACTTCGGAGATCACTTCGTGCATTTAAGTTGTTAACATTTTCCTGTTTAATATCATATGATTTTTCTAATCCAATATTAATCAATTGATCAAGAGTATATTTCTCCGCAAAAATCAAAATTGGAATGATAATTAGTATTAGTATAACAGTTCGTCTCATTTTTTTGCTCCTCAATATTAATAATTACTGGCAAGAATCAGAAGTTAAAGAAAACATGCAATATTTTTTTTCCGAATTTGAATTATTACGCATTCATGTAAGCATAAATTCTAATTGTACCGGCAATTAACAATAATTTATTTGACTATAAATGTTTGTAGAAAAAAAAATTGTAACCTATAATTCAATTAAGTGTTATAGTGATTAGAAATTAATAGGAAATTAAATTTGGATAGAGAAAGAGAGATGATTCTCAATGCAAAAAAAGATATCAATCAGTTTGATTATCTTTATAGTAAATATTATCCAAGAATCAATAGTTTTATATTTCATAGAGTGAAAGAAGAATCTGTGCGTAACGAGATCGTTTCTAATGTATTTTTTAAAGCGATGAAACGGTTGGCAGTTTTCCGTTTTTATGATTCACGAAATTGCGGATTTTCATCATGGCTATATCGTATCGCCTTAAGTGAGCTAAGTCAGTATTTTTATGAAAGGAAACGCGAAAAAAGGATTCATGATAATTTTGAATGGAATTTGCCGATAGGAAAACCAATTAAAATTGATTATTCAATTGTTGAAAAATTTATGGCTGAGTTAAAATTGGATGAACAGAATCTTATCTCTTTACGATTTTACGAGAAGCTCAGTTATACTGAGATCGGTGAAATATTGAAAAAGAAAGAGGGTACGGTAAAAGTTCAAATGCACAGAATTTTAAAAAAATTACGAAAGAAGATTGAAAGGGAGATCGATCATGAAAGATCTTGAAAATAAATTATTATCTATGGAAGTGCCGAAAATTGAAAATGATCAGTTTGAACAAATTTTGAGAAACAAACTGGTAAGAAAATATCACAGCAGGGAAAGCAAGTATATTAGAAAATTCCGCTATTCAATTGCTTTTGCAAGCGGTCTGCTTGTATTCATTCTCTCATTATTTATTTTCCCCGAGACTAGGTCTAAAGTAAATGAAGTTGCTTTTAATAAAGAAGTAGCTACTCAGGAAACTAACGATGCAAATTATTCGGATGATGAATTTTTTACGAAATTTGCTGAGGATAATGGTAAATTTTATTACACATCTATCCATAATCCAAACTTGAAAGATAAGATTGATCCTGAAAAATATAAAGAAGATAAAACGTACATAATTCGGAAATATGTATCCAAAGATTCAAAAGCTGTTATGATTATTTCTGAATTTAATCGACCGGAGATAAAAAAGCAACTGCGTGAAGTCAGCTTTTAAGTGAAACTTTTACTATAGTTATAGTTGGTTCAATTGTTTCGATCTGATAGTGAAGTAAAAGAATGTTTTCAGAACGAAAACAGCAAACAATTTGGACTCCTCGGGACGAGAAGTCCAGCAATAAAGAAGTATAACAGAACAAATGGGGGAAAAATGAAAAAAGCAATAGTAATTACATTAATTAGTATGATGTTGATTAGTATTCCGTTATTCGCAAAATCCAAAGTTAGAATGGGAGTAGTTTTAAGTGAAAATTCAAAAGAACAATATGGTGTTCTGATAAAAAAAGTTAGTGAAGAAAGTCCAGCAACAAAAGCCGGATTAATAGCAGGTGATATACTTTTAATGATCGATGGAGATAAAATATATACTATAGATCAAGTAAAGAAAATGCTCTCTTTCTTTGAACCTGAGCAGAGGATTAAAATCACATTTAAAAGAGGAGAAAGCACTGATATTTGTTTCTTGGTTTTAGAAGAAAGAAAAATACAGGAAGTTCCAAAAAGAACCTATATGGGTGTGTTCCTGGAAGATCTGGATGATAACACAAAAAAGAAATTCAAATTGGAAAAATCTTTTGGAATAATGATCAGTGAAGTTGTGGAAGACTCTCCTGCTGATAAAGCTGGATTGAAAAATGAAGATGTGCTTTTAACCTTTGCTGATGAAAAGATATTTACTGTAGATCAATTGTTAAAAATGTTGAAAAATTACAAACCGGAAGACAAAATAACCCTCGGAATTCTGCGAGGAAAAAAGAATAAAAAAATCAATATTATTCTGGGTGAAAAGGAAGATAAATTAAATTACTTTTTCTCTGGAAAAGACGGTTCATTTGATTTATTCAACACACCGGAAAATGTCCTATTCTACCAATATGATCTGCCTGGCAATGATAAGTGGATTGGTGTGCAATTGAATTTAAACAAGCAGGTAACTATACAAGATGGTGAAGAGGAAGTAACAATAGAAACTACAATCACAAAAGTCATTGAAGGATCTCCAGCCGAAAAAGCCGGATTGAAAGATGGTGATATTATAATTGCAGTAGAAAATGAAAAAGATCTGGAGATTGGAGAAGCAATAAAAGACAAAGAAATTGGGGATGAGCTTGTCCTCACAATTGAAAGAGATGGAAAAGTACAAAATATTACCGTTAACATTGGAGAGAGAGATTATAGCAAATCTGAAAAAAATATTGAGGTTACAATTGATGATGGTGAGATTAAGATTATGATAGATGGTGTAGAGAAAAGTATTGAAGACCTCGATGATTTTCATGATGAATTTGAAAAAATAAAGATGATCAAACATATTGATCTTGGAGATCTGGATGATGTGAGAGATGATCTTAACAAAGTAAAAGAAGAGATGAAAAATATTGATTTAAATATTGAAATATTAAACACAAATGACGAACTCTAATATCCTCCCTAAAGGTTATTAGCAAAAGAAAAGACCCTTGATTTTTCAGGGGTCTTTGTTTTTTAAAATCCATAAGAACTAGTTGATAAGTTGAACTTATCAACTTTGATTGTATCTGCAAGTTGTACTTGCAGTAAATCAGGTGTAGCGAAGTGCAACTTTGCTACAAGGTACAGTTATTATTCTCACTAAATTCTTCTACTTGGAAAATATAGATTTCAGTATTTGCATCTTTGTAAGCATCTGCTGGTAAACCAGCTTTAGATGAGCATAAGTTTCTTAAAAAAGTCTCACAATCCCAACCGGTATCTGTAGCAACTTGCGGCAAATAAACTCCACTGCGAAAACCTTTTTTTATCCAAACGCCATCAGTTCCCATACGAATTTTTTTATAGTCAGATATTTTTATCATGGGTGACAATACAGAAATTTCAATTTCAATTTTTTCTAATTCTTTTTCTCGAACAGAGGGGAAACGGGGATCTTCAAATGCAGCAGCAACAGCCATTTTTATTACAGCTTTATACAGTGGCATTTGCGCGTGCATCTGTCCTATGCAGCCTCGAAGATTTTCATCTTTATGTAAAGTTACAAATACAGCTCGTTCTTCCAGAAAAGATCTATTCTCGGTAGTGATTGAATTATAATATTGATCATGTTCTAAATAATATTTAATGCTTCTTCTGGCAAGATCTAACAATTGTGACCTATCTTTTTTGTTCATATTTTAATTCTCCCTTAATTCAGATATTTATATCTTCTTTTATTAGCAACCTAAATTTATTGTAGGAGTGAAATTTTTTCTTGTTCACAAATTGCACATGCGTACACAACCAAAATTGAAATATTAAACTTATCAATCAGAATATATAGATTCCCAATCGGAGTTGGGAATGCCAGCAATCATTCTTTTCTCCCTCTTCTTGCAGGAGAGGGTCGTGGTGAGGTGGAATTCAAATTATCTATTGAAAATTGTTTTCACGAGTTTTTGATACTCTGGATAGTATCTACCAAATGAGAGCTAACAATATTCATAATTCTGAACCGATTAATTTGAACAGAGTATAGGATTTTTATATTAACCATTCGCAAGGAAATATGTTCTTGAAAACGAGGTGAAAAATCCTATCAGGAGGAATGAAAAGATTTCTTGAAATCTATATATCAAGAAATCTTGATAAATTATATTCTTCTTTTCTCTTTTTCTTCTTGACGTAGTTTTGATCTATTTATTTTATCAACTCGATGTAAGATTATAAAATCTGAGCAGGGTTACATTTTAGATTTGAGGTTTCTTATTAATAAGTTAAGTTTGCAGATTCATTAAGAACTTAAAAGTGTTATTTATAAATTAGAAGCTGATTTCTGTCCTGCTCACAAAGTAGTTTTAATTATGAATTATATATGAGTTCTGCATAATAGAGTGTTTTTGTCATCCTGACGAATCTTGCCGTTATTCTTAGGAAGGATCTTCGCTTGTAATGAGATTCTTCGTGAGAGAATTCTTCGAAGAATTTCTCCAGCCTTCCTATGACTTCGGCTTGGCAGGCAGAAAAACAGCATTTTACATTTTGCAGAATCCTTTAAATTATATATCAAAAGAGGTAAAAAATGAAAATCATAGCTTTAACTAACCAAAAAGGCGGTGTTGCAAAATCAACTTCTACTCTGAATATAGCTGCAGGACTGGTCATGCTTAAGAAAAAAGTTCTTATCGTTGATCTTGATCCTCAAGCATCATTAACAGATTTCCTGGGTATCCCAACTGAAGATGGTTTTGATATCTATGATATTTTAACGGGTAGCAAAAAGATAAATGATGTTATTGTAGAAAAAGAAGGATTATCAATTATTCCTTCCTCAATCGATTGGGCAGAAGAAACTCTTGAAAGTGATCCTTATTTGCTTACTAATGTATTTAAAGATATTTCCGATTATGACTTTGTTCTCCTTGATTGCCCTCCACATCTGGGTCTATTAAATCTGAATGCCTTAATCCTTGCAGACAGCATTATTATTCCAATAAAAAGCCAGATTGCATCCCTAAAATCACTTAATAAACTTTTCAAAGCTATAAACGGAATAAAGGAAACGTTTAATAAAGAGATAAATATTCTCGGATTTCTCTTAACTGAATTTGATTCTAGAACAAATCTAAGCAAAGAAGTTAGAGAAATTATAGCAGAAAAATTTCCTGATAAACTTTTTAAAACACCTATTAGAACTAATATCTCTATAGCAGAGTCCATTTCCTATAACAAATCGGTCTTAAAATATGCTCCTTCGTCACATGGGGCAGAGGATTATTTGAAAATTTCTAAAGAATTAGTTTACAGGAGCAAAAAATGACAAAAAAAATTATTAATAAAAAAGGTTTATTCAACCATTATGTTTCAAACCAAGATAATTTATCCAAAGAAGAAAAAGTAAAAACATCAGAAAACACTTCAATTCAAAAATTAAATAATTCAAATAACCTCGAACAAAATAAATCAGCTTGGAAAAAAGTTAATATTCGGATGAATGAGGAGAATTATAGTACTTTAAAAATTCATGCAATTCTAAATAAAACCAAATTAGAAGATCTCTTTGATCAGATCATCTCAGATTTTATTAGCAAAAAAGATTCTTTATAATATTTTCGTTTTATTTTAAAAAATATTAGAAACCATTTAATTAAGAATACCTTGCGAATAGTGCGTTGGCTTGAGTAACAAACGATGCTGGAACTTTTTCTCCCTTCCCTTTAATTTAAGGGGAAGGGTTGGGGATTAGGGTTCTTCTTTCAGCGGCTTCTATATATTCTCCCTCTCCTCACGGGAGAAGGTCGGGGTGAGGTAACATTCCTAAAGTGGGTTTTGGGAACGAGAATCAAATCTACCCATTCCACCGGGGAAGGCAGGATGATAAAAAACACTTTATTATGCAAAAATCCCTATATTAATTAATATAATAAATAATAATTAGAATTTCATTATATATAAATTCTTAAATCACAGATTCCCAATCGGAGTTGGGAATGACAATAATTATTCTTTTCTCCCTCTCCCCGAAGGAGAGGGGGTAATATTCCCAAAGTGGGCTTTGGGAACGAGAATCAAAATTACCCCATTACACAAGATAATCTTATAAATAAACTTACAAACCTGAAACGTAAATAAAATGTAAATTTCAAATTAGGAGGTCTACAAATTTTGAATTATGTTTTACAAATGGCTATTGTTAAAAGGTTTAAGGAATGAAAGAAATCCATATAAAAAATGGAAAAAGTACGTATTTTCTTCTTCTTAACTATGGGGAATTCTACTTTAAAAATAAAAAAAATTATAATACTATCGAAAATTTGGAGGAAATTTTATGAAAATTTCTATGTTTAAGTTTGAAACTAAAAAAAATAATATTAAAAAAGGAGATTCTTTATGAAAACGAAAAGTAAATTTTTTGTTACAATTCTTGTTTTATTGATTTGCTCTGCAGGTTTATTTGCAGATGTATTCTTTTTTGCTGACATTGATGTTGCATTAACTGGGGTTGCTGGGGCAACCACATCAACCGCTATTGTTGGAACGATAGTAACGGTTACATTGACCGAACCCACTATCGTAAATCCTCTCGATAGTGCATTTGTTAATTTCTCAGCTTTTGGTGGTAGTGCCTCAGAAGAAATGGCAGAGACTGGTACAAATGTTTGGACTGTTAGCCATACTATTACAGCAGGTATTATTGATGCCACAGATGCTAGAGTAAGCGTAACTGGTTACGATACAGGTGGTACAGATGCTATGCATTCAACTTTTGATAATGAACTTTTCGTTGTTGATAATATTGCACCGGTAATAAATACAGTTGGTACATTAAGTCTTGACGAAAGTGATAGCGTACCTCTGTCAGGAAATGGAATAGCTGATCTTACTAATGGCTCTGCTGATAATATAATATACTCAGTCGGTACTGTTTCAGCTATTGATGGAGATACATGGTTTATCTCAGCTGAAAGTCAATTTTCTAGTGATTTTTCTGCAACATTGGGAAATCCTTCTTCACGTACTCTAATTGCCGGATCACATAATTATGCTTATTGGACTGGAACATTAAAAGTAACTGACAATGCGGGAAACTATGCTGAAAGTATAGATGGTATTGTTTCTGGATTCTATATAGATAATGTAAATCCAGCGCCAACAAGTTGGGGTACATTATCTTTACAATATGATGATGATGGAAATGGTATTGCTGACTTCAATGCCAGTAACCCGGATACTGTACGATACACACAAGGAACATATAGTAGTGGAGTTACAGATATTACTGAATGGAGAATCCAAACTTCTGAATTTTTTGGCAATTTTATTGCAACAGATATTGGTCCTGTAGGACCTCCTGTTGACCTATTAGGATACGATGACCGACAACTGGTACAAGGTTCTTTAGATGGCGTATATTGGCCACCAGATGTAACAGTATATGATAATGTTGGTAATAATGCAACCAGCTCAATAGTTTCTGGTTTTCTTATTGATAATTCACCTCCTACGATTCCGCTTCCGGATGTTAATAATTGGGCTTACTTCCAAGTTGGTGGATTTGGTCCTAGCGATGTTATAGGTGCCACAGCAGGTATCGGAGATGTTGTAACAGCAATTTTTGAATTTGAAGCTGCTGGTATTAGTATATGGACTGGAACTTTCGATTTTTCATCGATAGGCGGCAGCGCAACTGAACCAGGAATAAAAACTGTTGTAGGTACAGATTCTATTATCTATGCCAGCCATACATTAGCAGAAGGCGATGTTACTGGTGGTTATGACGGTGATCTGGCAATTGATGTAACTCTGGTAGATTACAGTAGTAATTCTGCTACAACCCCAGCCGGTATACAAGGTACAAGTACCGGAGATGAATTTGCGGTTGATAGTGCATATCCAACTTTAACTACAGCAGTAGATATTGATGATACAGGCTATTTAAGATTTTCACCTGTATCCCCTGTTGTTGGTTCATATTGGGATACTCCTGATGTTCTGGAAATGGATTTAACAATTACTAATTGGGGGGATCCAGGTGAAGCATCAAGTTTTGCTATTCGTATAAATATACCCGATACCGATGCACTTATTGGAGATATAACATATACAAGCGCTAATATTATATCCGCGGTCGGCGATGTAATTACCTTTGCCTGGGATGGAGAATATTTGACAACTCCACAATTAGAAAGTGTTTACGGCTTTACTCTTGTAAGTATTCAAGATGATGGCAACAACGAAGCGATTGTGGGTCAAGCGCCAATTGGAGTTGCAGTTATTGCTAACGGTATTACAGCTATAAATAATGTACAGGCAGTTCTCGATAACACTCCGCCTGTGTTTGTTGCTAATTTGAATCAAACAACAGCGGGTATCTCAGCGGGTCTTTCAATTCATGATGTTGCTGATGATTCTGAAATAACTATAATTAATCGTTTTATTAATGATTTAGATAATGATGATGCTGAATCTGCTGGCGATACAATGACCTTATCTGATGAAGTTTATTTCCAATTTGGTCTTGATCGTTGGTATGTAGAGAATACAGACGTTGCCAGACATGAATTTGTAAATTATTGGGTTACGGTAGAAAACACAGTACCAACTACTCATTATTTCCAAGGCACGTTTGGTGATCAAGGGAATACTTCTTTTACTCAAACAACCGATCCAACTGCAGTAGGTTATACTACCGCCTCAGAAGCTTTTGGTTCTGTAGGAGAAGATGGTCTTTTCAAATGGGATCCATTAACTGCAGGTTATCCATTTTTATTCCCTGAAGATGATTATACTGTAACTGCATTTATTCAGGATAATTCTGGAAATATATTAGCTTCAGATCCTGTAGCTATTTCTATAGTTAATGAATATTTCACTGCACCGGAAATTACAACTATTCTTATTACTTCCGAACATGATGGAGGCGCAAGTGAATTACCTCCTTATGATGGAACACCAGATCATAATTTCTATGTAGATTCATATTATGATGCAGCTTCAGCCGAATTATATTATGATACTGATGATATTGTAACATTTGATATTACAGTTGCTGATGTTGGCAATGTTGTTAGCTTAACAATTGATGCCTCAGCTCTTGGTTTAGGAACAGGAACATATTATCCAGTTGATTTTACGGGTGATGTATTAACTGTTGATTGGGATGTGAGTTTGCTCTTTGGCGAAGATGATGCTGCTTTAGATCCCGGAGTAGAATATCAAATTGGTGTTGGGAACATAACTGTTTTAGTTTATGGCGCTGATGCTGTTGGTGTAGCTGCGGGTGATACTGATGTATTCAATATGATCATTCCAGCAGAACCAATCTGGCCTGTGATCGATCCAACTATTACTACGGTACCTCAATTTATTTCTCCCGGAAATCTTCTCTGGGCTTATAGTTCTGATTTAAATCCAGCAAATGACGGTAGTACTAATGAAGAATCTGTAATTGGATTTTCAATCGCTGCAGCAAATACAGATTATACATGGACGCTTACTGTAAGCAACCCGCTTAACAGTCTGGTTTATACTCAAACAGCAGATGTTACTACACCATGGTTAGCAGTTACGGGAGGTCCATATACATTTACTGGTCTGGATGACAGTTATGCTCTAACTGGAATGATCCCTGCAACTCAAACTGCTACATTAGATGTAGATCTGGCACTTGTTATTGATGGATTTGGAGATGATGGATATCTTGCTCCTCCATCTACTTCAGCTTCTACAGAAATTTATGTAGATAATACAAATCCTGAAATTCGAAATGCAGACGGCTCTGAATTAATAGATTGGGATATGGACGGTAACGGAACTCCTGATTCTACATTAGTTGGTGGCATACTTGTTCCCATCTATGCCGGTCACGTAGATATTCCTGAGATTCCTGTAAGTGCGGGTGATCCTACATTTAGTTTCACTATTACTACCTCCGAACCACTGCTTGCCTCATTTGTTACAGATCGTGAGGAGTATCCATGGACTGTGGGAATATGTGATATTGA
>Ga0307992_1000338_pt1 | contig 30007 bp, 24 predicted proteins | sample EllFjometagen133_FD_203162 | JGI IMG/M metagenome (GOLD analysis project Ga0307992, IMG submission 203162) | Marine microbial communities from Ellis Fjord, Antarctic Ocean - #133 | ecosystem: Environmental > Aquatic > Marine > Unclassified | place: Southern Ocean | collected 2014-10-08
AGTAAAACCGGCATCTTTGGTTTACTGCTTGTGGCAATTTCATTTATTAAGCATTCATCTGAATTCAATCCTTTCTACTGGCTTGGCTGGCTCGGAGCTATTTCAGCAATTGTCGGAGCATTTTTGGCAACCTTCCAGGAAGATGTGAAAAAACTTATGGCATATTCTAGTATGAGTCAGCTGGGTTATATTATTGCTTCTGTAAGTTTATTAAGTCATCTGGGCTGGATTTCTGCATTGTATCTTACATTAAACCACTTCATGTTCAAAGCAATGATCTTTGTTGCAATTGCCGGTGTTATTCATCGCACCGGAACCAGACAGATGTATAAAATGGGCGGCTTGATAAAAAAAATGCCTATCTCATATATTACTGTTTTGATAGGGATAATTGCTGTTTCGGGAGTTCCACCATTATCAGGGTTTGGTTCTAAATGGCTACTCTATTCTTCCATGTTAGAAAAAGGCTGGTATTTGCAGGCAGGTGTATTTTTCTTTGCCAGTGGTGTAAGTTTTCTCTATTTATACAGAATGATCCATACGATCTTTTTAGGACAATTGAAATATGAGCATCAAGATGTTAAGGAAGCTCCGATCTATTATTTGATCCCGCAGGTTATTTTCATAATGGGAATTATGGCAATTTCTATGTTCCCAAACCTGATCATCAAACCACTTAATTCAATTGTGGGAAATTATTTTCCATCCACTATTATTATAGATGGTTACAATGTTACAAGTTCACTAGGCCATTGGAACGGCAATATGGTGATGATGGTAACAATGGGAGTGTTCATTGTCCCACTTGTATTCCTGATTCTATTTAATGGAAGAACGCAAAAAGTGAAACAATTTAATATTGTATATGCTGCCGAAAGACCGGAATCACCTCAAACAACCCATTTTGCTCACAATATGTTCTCACATTATTACAAAGCATTGGGTGGTTTAACCAAACCGAGAATTCTAAATTTCTGGAATTCTGTAAGTGAGTGGTCCAATTCTCTAGCTGGTTTATTCCGACAGATCTATACTGGAAACGGGCAGACATATCTTCTTCATATTTTACTTTATATAGTGGTTTTATATATTTTTTTGGGAGTATAAATGAGTATAACAACGAAAGCTTTATACGTAATAATATCAGTTCTCGTGGCAACAATTTATGGGCTTACTTTAGGCGGAGTGGTCAGAAAGATCTATGCACGTGTACATGGAAGATATGGTCCACCGGTTTGGCAGCCGTTTATTGATATTATTAAAACTCATGGGAAGAGTGTGGCAATTTCGCATGGAATTATGTATTATCTGGGTCCTGTATTTCGTTTAGCCGGCGGACTTGGAACCTATCTCTTCATCCCTGTTATCTTTGGTTCAGTAGTTTTTTCCAATTTTTCTGTAGCTGGAGATCTACTCTTAGTGATGTATTTCATTTTCTTTGGTCAGCTGGGAATGGCTCTTGGAGCAGGGGAAGGAGGACATCCATATTCTCCTATCGGTATTGCTCGCGGCTTAGCTCAAATGACAGTCTTCGAAGTACCATTTGCGTTGTCTGTTATTGCCCTGGCTATTCAATATAATACGCTGAACATAACAACAATAGTAGCGGCTCAGCAGGGAAGTATCCTCAATTGGACTGTATTCACTAATCCGTTGGCAGTAATAGCAGCCATGATCTCACTTCTGGGAATGAATATGCACTCACCTTTCAGTATTGTACTGGCTCCCCAGGAGATTCCTATTGGTCCTCCCATTGAGATGAACAGTAGTTTTCTGGCAACTCTGCAGACTAATCGAGGTCTATTTGGAGCAGCTAAACTGGTTCTGTTCATGAACCTCTATTTTGGAGGTGCTGCGCACGCTAATATATTTGTAGCCCTTCTTATCATGGTTTTAAAAACTTTTATAATTTATATGTTCTCAGTCTTTGTGGGTGCCGCCTATCCAAGATTCAGGCCAGAACAATCAATGCGGTTTTTCTTAAAATGGCCAACGTTAATTGGAATTGCATCAATAATATTTGTTGCTTATTTCTAAGGAGATATTGTGGATAAAAAAGATATAAAAAATATTGAAAAAGAGATGAAATTAGCGAATGAGGGTTTATCCGAAAAAGAAAAAACTCTTTTTAGTGATGCAAGACCAACACCGGTAAGACCTCTGAATAAATATATCGAAAAATTTCTTAATTGGGCACGAGCTGAATCCTTGTGGATCTTAGGCTATGGAACAGGTTGTGGAGCTATTGAATTACGACCTTTAATGACTTCCAGGTATGATATGTTCCGTTATGGAATTGCTCCTCGTCCATCACCAAGACAATCTTCTGTTTTTGTTATTGGTGGTTATGCTTCCCTTAAAACAATTAAAAGGATCGTGCGAAGTTATGAACAAATGCAGGGTCCAAAATTTGTGATCGCACTGGGAAGTTGCACGATAAATGGTGGAATGTATTATGACAGCTACTACACGATCAACCGAATTGATTATTATATTCCTGTAGATATCTATGTGGCTGGTTGCATGCCGCGTCCAGAATCATTGATAGCTGGCTTTAATCAACTGAAAAAGAATATCAAAGCTGGAAAATGTGATGGTATGAATAAATATGCTGAGAATTTCGATTGGTATAAAGCTAATCAGAAGAAGATAATTAAAGATTGGAATATGCCGGATTACAACTGGTAGGAGATGGAATGGAAGAAATATTAAGAACTTTAGAACAACAATTTGCTATAACTCAGCAAAAAAAGATGCGCGATGATCTTCTATTTGTAGATGTTAAGAAAGATAGGATCATCTCTCTCCTTACTTATTTGAAAGATTATGCCGGTTTTACCCATCTTGCTTTCTTGCAGGCTGTAGATCGTATTGAAGATAATAAATTTCAGTTAACATATATGCTGTATAATTTTCAACTTAAAACAAATCTTGGTATCAGAGTATTTATTGACCGTGAGAAAGCTGAGATGATCTCAATTGATAAATTATGGGCTCATGCCTGGCAGTATCAGCGAGAACTCAAGGAAATGTACGGTATTGACTTTCCTGGTTCTCCTAGAGTAGATGAATCTTTCGTGTTGGAAAGTTGGGAAGAGATGCCACCTATGAAAAGAGATTTTGATACTCTAGAATATTCAATAAAAACATACTATCAAAGACCGGGAAGATCGACCAATGACCCTAAAAAATACATGAAGAAAAAATTATATAATAACTTCGCAAAATCTCCTGATAAAGGGAGGAAAAATGACTAAAATATCAAAAAGCAAATATCCAAATTTCACAGCTGACAGATCAAAATTTCCTGAAATGGAAAATGGTAAACCTGTAATAGACCTTGATTCACACAAATTTACAAAACTATGGCAAGGACCTCAACATCCTGGAGTTACAGGAAATATGTCTGTTGAAATCACTATCAACGGCGATGAAATTGTTCATGCAAAAACTCATGTAGGATATTTACATCGTGGTTTTGAAAAATTACTGGAAAGACGAAAATATATTCAGGGTTTCACTATTGTCTGCAGAATTTGCGTTCCCGAACCAGATACAAATGAATATTGTTATTCAACCGCTGTTGAGGAATTAGCAGGTATACAAATTCCAGACAAGGCTATCTGGTTAAGGACATTGAATTTAGAAATGTCCCGGATAGCAAGTTTCCTGATGTGGATTGGTGGACAAGCTGGTTCGCTTGGCATGGGAGTAATTGGACAATGGACTGTAGGAATGCGTGATTTCTGGCTTGATCTTTTCGAAGAGATGACAGGTGGTAGAATATATCATATGTATATGATCCCAGGTGGAGTAAGAAAGGATCTACCTGACGGGTTTGTTACTAGAACAAGAGATCTTGTGGATAGAACCAGAGAACTTTTATTTGAGATCAAGAAATCATTTTTAGATAATATAATCACGAAATCGAGATTGGTCGGTTTGGGGATAATTACTCCTGATATGGTCGATGAATATGGAATAGTTGGACCAACAGCCAAAGCTAGCGGAAAAGAGTATGATGTACGAATGAATAACCCTTACCTGAAGTATCCCGAATTAGATCTTAAAATGATAACTTCAACAGTGGGAGATGCTTTTGACAGGGCAGAAGTTCGATACAAGGAAATGCATCAGAGTTTGGATATCATCACGCAGATCCTTGATAAAATGCCGATGAATGGTGAAATTCAAACTAAACTTACTAATGTAATAAATTGGCAAATCCCAGCAGGTGAAACGTATGTGAAAGCAGAGTCCACTCGCGGAGAACACGGATTCTATGTGGTTGCTGACGGTTCCAAATATCCAAGACGTGTATATAATAGGGGAGCTAGTTACACACATGCAATTTCTGTGTTGGAAAAATTAGCAGTGAATACAAGTATTTCAGATTTAGCTGGTTTGATGGTTTCACTTCATACCTGCCCACCTGAGATAGAGAGGTAATAATGAGTTTACGAGATATAATTTCACCTTTTAGTGTTTGGAAACGAGCTGCTCAAAAACCGTGGACAATAGCAGATCCTATCAAGGATAGACCGGGTGCAGATAATTACCGTGGATTTCACAAAAATGATCTCGAGAAATGTATTGGTTGTGGAACTTGTGAAGATATTTGCCAGAATGCTGCGATTGATCTGGTTCCAGTAGAAGGACAAGAAACCGATATGGGTGATAGTGGGTTGCGACCTAAGTTAGACTACGGCCGTTGCTGCTGGTGCGCTCTCTGTGTGGATGTATGTCCAACAGGTTCACTTACTATGTCAAATGAATATACCTGGATCTCTGAGGACGCTGAAGATTTTAGATTTATCCCGGGATCTGATAAAAAAGAATGGGATAATGCAGAAAAAGGCTACAAGCGAGATGAGAATTTTCAGCTGATAGATTTCGAAAGAATTCCAATGCACGAACTGAGTGTAGAAGATAGAAGTTCATCATTTATAGAAATGGTTAAAGGCTACTCAAAAGAGCAGGCAATAGCTGAAGCTGAAAGATGTCTTGATTGCGGAATCTGTGTTGCTCGATGTCCTGCTCATATGGATATCCCTGAATATATTAAAGCAATTAGAGAAGATGATATTGAATCGGCAGTTCAAATTCTTTATAAAACAAATCCTTTTTCCGCAAGCTGCGGCAGGATCTGTACTCATCGATGTGAGGAAATATGTTCATTAGCTCATAATGGAGAACCGATTGCAATTCGCTGGTTGAAAAGATATATTTTAGATCAGGTAACTCCGGAAGAATTAATAAATTTATTAAAGGATACAATCCAGAGCAATAATAAAAAAGTTGCTGTGATCGGTGCAGGTCCAGGTGGACTTTCTGCTGCTTATTATTTGCGTTTACTGGGTTATGAAATAACTGTCTTTGAAAGTAATGAAAAGGGTGGTGGAATGCTAAGATATGGTATTCCTGAATACCGTCTGCCGTATGATCAGCTTGATAAAGATATTGATTATATTACATCACTTGGAGTAACAATAAAATACAATTCGAGGATCAACAATGAAACAGAATTCAATGAGATCTATAATTCTCATGATGCAGTTTTCATTTCTCCTGGAATGTGGAATTCCATTCCTGTTAATATAATTGGTGAACAACTTCCAAATGTAATTTCAGGAATTGATCTATTGAATAAAGTTACGAATAATGAGGAGATAAAACTAGGGAAAAAGGTTGCTGTGATCGGCGGTGGAAATACTGCAATGGATGCAGCCAGAACTGCTAAGAGATTAGGTGCCAAAGTAGAAATTTACTATCGACGAAGGATCGAAGATATGCCGGCTGATACGGAAGAAATAGAAGAAGCTCAAGAAGAGCATGTGAAGTTCTTTCCTCAAACCACACCTTTAGAACTAAAGAAAGATGGTGCAAGAATCAAGTTTACTTGGGGTAAAAACAAGATGGAGCGCGAAGAAGGAAAACGACCAAAACCAGTTCTGATAAAAGGTAAAACATACGAAACTGAGATTGATACATTCATTATTGCAATTGGCCAAAATGCTGATCTGTCGTTTATTCCCAAAGAGATCAGAGATAAAATAGAGACAAAATGGAGTAAGATCATTGTGAATGAATCTGGGCAGACAAGTGTAGAAAAAATATTCTCAGGTGGTGATTCCTCAAATGATGTTGCAGATGCTGTGAGTGCAATTGCTGATGGTCATAATGCTGCTGTAGGAATTGATACGTATTTGAATAAATAGGAGGAAATATGAAGATTGTTGATATCCTCAACGAAAAGGGAAGACATTTATATAAAGTAGATCAACACGCACAGATCTGTAAAGTTCTGGATATGTTTAGAGAGAAGAAAATTGGCTCTGCTATGGTAACAAATTCTAAAAATGAGATTATCGGCATAATGACAGAAAAAGATGCGATTAAGTGTTTTAAAGATGTGGAAAAATTTTCTGACATTAAAATTAAAGATATAATGACACGGTATGAGAATATTATTATAGCATCAGAGCATGATGATGTTCAATATGCTATGAGTATAATGACTGAGAACAGGATAAAACATCTTCCCATAGTAAATGATTCCGAATTAGTAGGTATGATCTCAATAGGGGATATTGTAAAAGCCCAGCTAGAACACACTAAACATATCGCAAAAACATATCTTGATCATATCAAAGGAAAGACACCTCAGCCGGATAATCAAGAATATTAGATGAAAAATATTTGTGTATTTTGCGGTTCGAGTCCGGGAGCGGATCCTGAATTCTTACGAATGGCTGGCAAATTAGGTGAAGAGATTGCATCTAGAAGATTCAGATTAGTTTATGGTGCTTCCAATCTTGGTTTAATGGGTGCCGTTGCCAAAAGTGCGTTGGCAGGTGGAGCAAAGACTATCGGAGTGATGCCAAAAGTATTTGAAGGAAGAGTTCAGCATCCCAACCTGACAGAGCTTATCATCACTGATACCATGCATCAGCGTAAAGCAAAAATGTTCGAGTTATCGGATGGATTCATAGCTCTTCCAGGTGGCTTTGGGACATTTGAAGAGATACTGGAAATGCTTACCTGGTCACAGATCGGTTATAGCTCCAAACCTTGCGGAATTCTTAATGTAAATGGATATTATGATGGATTGCTCAAGTTTTTTGATAAATCGGTAGAGATGCGGTTTGTAAAAAAAGAACACTGTAATGCAATAATTGTTGATATTTATCCCAAAAATATCTTAGATAAGTTTGAAAAATATAAACCTGTAACAATTGATAAATGGATAGGCAGATAGAATAGAAGCTTGCCTTTTTAGTTTGTTTATGTGGCTGTTATTTTAAATTTTGTATTTTTCATCATCTAACCAATTATTAGGATTCTGTTGAATATATTGGCGGATTTTTTTCCAAGATTTATAATTCCTAATGATATGATCATAATATCTTGATTGCCAGGCAAATTCGATATTATTCTTTCTAGCATATGTTGTAACACCAGATTTAAATCCACGAACAATCGACGCTAGATTCTGTGATTGTGGACCAAATTTATTCTTTTGTAGAGACGCAATATTTTGCGTCTCTCTACGAATTATTTTCATTTCTTAATTTTTTCCACCAGTCCAAACGTTTCTGAACCTCTTTTTCATAACCGAATTTTGAAGGTTTATAATATTGCTTTTCATTCATTTTATCTGGGAAATATTTCTGATAACTATAAGCATTTTTTGCCGTATGATCATATTGATAATCTTTTCCGTAATCCAGATCTTTCATTAACTTTGTGGGAGCATTTCTAATATGGAGTGGAACACCAAGATGACTTGTTTTTTGTGCATCATCAGCTGCTTTTTTGTAACCGGTATAAAGTGCGTTACTTTTTGGTGCGGTGGCCAGGTAGACCACCAGCTGCGCCAGCGCAACATTTGCTTCCGGCATTCCCAAAAAATGACAAGCTTCTTTGGCAGCAATCGCCTGCACAAGTGCATTAGGATCAGCAAGTCCTATATCTTCTGAAGCAAATCGCACCAAACGACGTGCTATATACAGCGGATCTTCACCTGCTTCCAGCATACGTGCCAACCAGTATAAACCAGCTTGAGGATCGCTTCCCCGTAGTGATTTATGCAGAGCCGAGATCACATTATAATGTTCTTCACGGTCCTTATCATAAAACATCGCTTTGCGGCTGAGAATATTAGAGATAAATTCCACATCTATCTTCTTTTTACCTTTTGAATTTTTGATAATACTTTCCAGGTAATTCAAGGCTTTTCGGGCATCACCTCCACAAAGTTCTGCCAGGTAAGGAATGCATTTATCTTCAAATTCAATTTCAACATTAATTTCTTTTAAAGCTCGTTCAATGATCTTTGTAATATCTTCATCAGAAAGCTGATTTAGAACAAAAACATTACAGCGGGAAAGCAGGGCAGGAATAACTTCAAAAGAGGGATTTTCGGTTGTAGCTCCGATCAGGATAACAGCACCAGATTCCAGGTAATGCAGGAATGCATCCTGTTGAGATTTATTAAATCTATGGATCTCATCGATGAATAGAATTGTACTCTTGTCTTTTGTTTTAAATGTAAATTCTGCTTCTTTCATGACTATCTTTACATCTTTAATACTGGATAGAACTGCACTGAAAGAGATGAACCTGGATTTTGTTTTTTTCTTGATCAATCGAGCAATAGTTGTTTTACCGGTTCCGGGTGGACCCCATAAAATAAAGGAGCTGTAATTATCGTTCTCAATCATATTACGCAACTGGGAACCATCCTTCATTATTTCGTGTTGTCCGATTATCTCTTCAATTTCAGAAGGACGTATTTTTTCTGCTAAAGGAATATTTGTTGGTGTTTTCTCTTTTGAAAATAATGATATCTGATCAGACATAATTTCCTCATTTTTTTTGATTATTTTTCATTTTATAGAAGGTTTTTATTTGTCAAATTCTTAATAACATATTTTAATTATAGAGTTAAAATATGTGGTTAAATAAATAAAAAGCCCCGATTACTCGGGGCATGTCACTGACCATTTAGGGAGGATCAATGCTTTTTAGGGAGAATACTTAAAATAAAATATCTTTATCGTTATAAATGTGAATATTGGAGTTTGAGGTTTTCAAATCGATCAAGTTACCACCATTACCGATAAAACCGGAAACATATGATTTTGAGATGTTATCGGCTGTGATAGTAAAATCATGTAGTCTAATTTTACCATTAGATGTTGATGCTTTGATGTCGGCATCCAAGCTGTTTGCCAAATACAAAGTGATCGAACCATTACTAGATTTTATATCAACATCATTACTCATTTTGGCAATATGTGCTTTTATTGAACCGTTAGAAGTTTTGATATTTCCAATGCTGACAACGTTATAGATTTGAATACCACCGTTAGAAGTAATAGCATCAACAAAACCGGTGATGTTTTCCAATCTTATTCTACCATTTGAAGTATGTGCTATAACAGAACCCTTAATGTCTTCGGCTGTGATAGAACCATTGCTTGTGTTTACTGTAATCTTACCGGTACAATTTTTTATATTGATAGAGCCATTAGAAGTTTGAATAATATCTGTATCCCCTGCATCTGTGATATTGATGCTTCCATTTGAGCTGCGGATGTTCTTGAGCAATAATTTTTTAGGAACGTTAATTTCATAAATTACGGTAACTTTAGGATTCTTTGTAAGATGTTTGGTTTCTAATATGATATCATCTTTTTGCATCATAATTACATCAACCTTATCTAACGCTTTACTGCCGTGTGTAGTTTTTTTTGTTACAACTACATCAACAAAATCTTTGTCCCAGCCGGTTATATTAATCGTTCCATTAATGTTATCAATCACCAATCCGGTTTTGTCGTTAATCTCAAAAGTTTTCCTTATTTCCTTAGTAGTAACAATTCCATAAACTAATACAGCAATTGACAAAATAGCTAAAAACAATGTTATTTTTTTCATAACTCCTCCAATCAAATATTTACATTAATCAATTGCAATTTACATGCCAAAGACTATCTTTGATACTTAATTGATTGTGTTGTAGTGAATTAGTGGCATTAAATGGGCTGTCGTAGATAGCTTCTGAGTTATCTAATTGATAAAATAATATCAAAGTATTATCAAAATGATAAAAACTTAGCAGATCAGATTCAGTTTTTTGGGGAGTAGCTCAATTATAAAATGAAGTGGATCTTTTAATTCGGGAAGTTCACCATCATAGTAAATTGGTAGCGGTTTTTTAGATGTAATCTCAATTGAGCGAGTTTGATGAATAACCACTTCAGGTTCTTTTAAGTGCTTTCCTTTTATTGCTGCTGGCAATAAGCTTAACACTCTTCTTCGGTTTGCTTTGTTGATCAGGCAGATATCCAAAAGACCATCATCAACACGAGCTTCTGGTGTTAATAAAAAACCACTGCCAGTAGAGAGTCCATTCCCAATAGATAGTAACAAGAAAGGATTCTTAATAGTGCATGTATCCATTATTATTTCGGCTTCTACCATTTTGAGTGAAACTAGAGCTTTGATAACTGCTAGAAGATAACGGGGTAATCCATTTAAATATTTTATTTTATTGGAGATTATTGCCACCCTGGCATCAAAACCAATACCCAATGCATTGATGAAATAATTATCTTCAATTTTTCCAACATCTATTTTTCTTTGATTGAATCTCTGCAAAATGTTAACAGCCTTATCAATATTTGATGATAGTTTGAAATTTGCTGCAAAATCATTACCACCACCTTCTGGGAGAATTCCTAAATTTATTTCTTCTGCTTTTCCAGAAAGCATTATCCCATTAACAACTTCATTCAGTGTACCATCACCCCCAACAGCAACTATGTTACGATATCCTTTGTTAACTGCATCTTGAGTAAGTTGGATTGCATGCTGAGGAGCTTTGGTCAATTCTATTTCATAATCGAATTTGTGTTCATTCAAGGAGGTTACAAGTTTACTTATTTTTTTACCTGTTTTCCCCCTGCCGGCAGTTGAATTAACAATGAAAAACCACTTCTTATCTCGCATGTTTTCTCCCTTTAAATTGAGGAATTTTTCTTAATATAAAAACAAATTCACCTTTTGGCAGCTCCTTTGTTATTATTATCAGCTCATGTAAACTTCCCCAAAATATTTTTTCCTCAGGTTGAGTTAATTTATACGCAATTATTGCCTGCCTGTTCTGTCCCAGAATCTTTTTCATGTCAGCTAAAAGTTGCTTGAGCCGGTACGGCGTTTCCAAAAAGACCAAATCATAATTATTTGGAAGACGTTTGATCGCACGTTTGCGTTCATCTTTGTTAGCAGGTAGAAAACCGTAATATAAAAATTGTTCAAGTTTAAGTCCACTAACCATTAATGCCGCCATAATAGATGATGCCCCCGGAAGTGGAACTACATCGAGCCCATTTTGATGGCAGTGCCAAACCAGATTATTACCAGGATCTGCAAAAAGTGGTGTGCCCGCATCGCTGATTATTGCAGCAGTTTCACCATTCATAACCAGTCTATCCAGAATGATTTGTGTTTGCTCAACTTCATTATGCTCGTTTAAAAGCTCTAATGGCTTTTTAATATCATAGCCTTTAAGCAATCTGCTTCCTATTTTAAATTCCTCACAGATCACAAAATCAACTTCTTTAAGAACCTTGAGAGCTCTCAAAGTTATATCGTCAGGATTGCCTATATGTGTAGCAACGACATACAATTTATTCTTTGAGGACATAAACAATTTTTCCCTGAAAATTAGAGCGAATATAAATATAAAGCCCGATTAAGAAAATCAATGTTGCTAAGATCAAACCAACAAGACTGAGCCTTAAGCTCCACAAATAAGTATCTGATTCAAATTTCATTTCTACTATATGTTCACCTTTTGGAACAACTATTCCACGCAGAATGTAGTTAGTAGCAAATATTTCAGTTTCTTCCCCATCAATGAATGCTTTCCAGCCTGCAGGATAATAAATCTCACTTACAGTTAAGAACGATGTTGTATCTGTAACTACATTGAATTTTAGGTCATGAAGATCAAATCCTGCTGGAGTAACAGAAGATTCTATTGGAGCATAAGTTGTGGGAATTATTTTTTCTACAATAGCAGTTTCAGCTGGCGAAAATTCAGGATCGTTCAACTCTCTCCATATTGCCTTATTATCTTCTATGTGTTCAGTGTTTTTAACAAACCAGGCTCGTGGCAAATATGTTTTATTCAAATAAACTGTTTGCTTTAATTTCCTGTCATAGTATGCATATTCTAAATTATCTATTGGCAGTTTCTGATTAAAGATAACATATTTTGCGTTAAGCATATTCACGATATTCCAATTTATCGGGATGCGATCGAGAAATTCAGCATTCAGACAATTCTCAATTATTTCTTGGTATCTCTTTAGTTTTGCACCATGATACCCACCAATAGTCTGATGAAAATATGCCCATCTGTTCTGTCCAAATTCTCTTGCCAGTGGATAAATTCGGAAGTTTTCTTTATCTTGTAAGAGAAAATTATCGGCGTCAGTTTTACTATAATATTTCTCGATATTTTGTTTTGGAATTACATTCTGCAAAATGCTGCTATCAATTAGAAGATGATCGGTGATTACTAAAATTGTGATGAGAATTAAGAACGGATACTTTCCAATTTTCTTTCTTCCAGCTAACAATATCAAACCCATACTTACCAGTAGAAAGAGTCCTGTTACAATACCGTCGTCAACTAATTTTTCCAATCTGAGAGTTTTAATCTGCTTAATCTGTACGGGATTATATTTTGAAGCATCTCCAGAATGTTGTAATCTAAGATTTTCGAATGAGCTACCGAAAACGATGAAGAGTATAAAAAGAATAAATACAATAATAAGTATTTTCTGGAAGAGGTCGAAGAATTTTTTATCATCTTCCTTTATTTTCTGAAGAATTGTTTTTATACCAAATCCTGCCAGAATTACAGTTGTAAATTGTAATATAACAAGTATCATCGCAGGTACCCTGAATTTATTAAATCCTGGTAAATACTCCAACAGAAAATTTGAAAGGAATGGCAGGTGCCTTCCAAAAGAAAGAAAAAGTGTGAATATAGAAACACTTAATAATACTTTTACCATTCTGTTTTTATTATAGAATACTGCGAGAAGTGCAAAGAGAAAAATGATAATACCCATATACATCGAAGTTTGTGTGAACGGCATCCAACCCCAATATAATGGAGAGACACCACCAAAAAAACTTGGATTTATAAAGGTTAGCATTTCCAGCGGATGGAACGACCAACTAGTAGCATAACTTTTACTCAAACCGCTCGATCCTCCACGGATAGTATATTCCCCATATTCATAGATTGAAAAATATGGTTGTGCAATTGCTATGAATGAGATAATAAATGCTAATAAAAGCAAAGCTGAAAAAATTAAGTGTGATTTTATTTCTTTATCTTTTATTGCCCAAATCAAATGTGCGATCCAATAAATTCCAATCATTAAAAAAGTATAATAGGAAATCTGAGGGTGGGCGGCTCTAAGTTGCAATATTAAAAAAATTGCAGTTGCACCTAATGCAAGTAGGCTACACCGCTGTTTTAAATAGTGAACTGCATACATTATCCACGGGATATAGACTACTGCTCTGAATTTAGTGTTATGGCCAATCTCTAAAAGCCCCAAAAAGTGACACGAAAGTGCCATTGCTATAGCACTAATGAAAGCAATAATCGGGTCGAATTTGAGATAGATCATAAACAAGTATACTCCCAACGCCATAAAGAATAACAGAGATATCCTCCAATTCATAACTTTATCTATGTGTTGATAAATCTTTTCGAAAAATGGATATTTAGAACCGAATGAAATTAAATAACCGGGCATCCCCGAAAAAATATTACTATTCCAAAGTGCTTTGTCTTTATTATTTTCATTATATTCTATCATACATTGTGCAGATGTACGCCATTGAATAGAATCACTTGCCGGAGGTGCATAATTTAGATAAGCAACTTTGAAAAAGAAAACGGATAGGATAATGAATAATAAACCAATGAATATCACATGCTTATATTTTCCCTCAAATATTTTTTCTAATATTCCAATTTTTATTTCTATTTTCTTTTGCATCTTCTTTTTTTCCATAATATTTCCTTAATATTTTAGTGTACTTTAAGTAATATATCATTTCTGATAATGATTACTTTCCTGAAATTTATTGTCGTTGAATTGAAGTCAAATAAAAAAGTTATTACCTTAAACTATTTTTGCTGTTTTATTTTTAATCCATAAGTTTGTGAACAGTTTTAGTGATCTTATATTTAATTCAAATTTCATGATTTCCTACGCTATATTATACTGTTCACAATCTTCAAAAGCCAGTTAAAGAACTATTAGGAGAGATACAACACTACAGCTGATTGGTCTCATCAAATTTCCGCTGCTTATCTTTCACAACGGCTCTCATCTCTTCCAGATTTTCATCCTGAAAATAGAGGGCAAGCTTAAAATTCAACTCTTTGCGGTTGCAATTGAAAAAAGTCACCATTCTTTCCACATATTGCTCAATAAAAACATCTTTCATCGTTTTATCTTTATTCTTATTATTCTCACGGATCTCTTTGATTTCTTCACGTAACTCGGTAGTTGGAAGCTCCTGAGCTTTTTTTATCCAATCCTGTTTTTCATTAAATTCAGCCTGCTTTACCAGCGGCTTTATCATATTCAGCTTATCCAGTCCGATCTCTTTTGCAGAGTGCTCATCAACATCAAGTTCACGAATAAACAGATTAAAATTACTAATTATTTTAGCGGCAAAACTACCGCTCATATTAAATTCATTCTCTACAAATTCCCTAAAAGTCTTATAACCTTTAAATTTGAATAATTTGGTTCTACGAATATCTGAAAGAAGCTGTCCCAACTGCACAAAATTTTCTTCCATATTCTTTTTCAGATTTGCAACTGCCTCCATTTTCTCATCAGGCGTCATATCAAAATTTGAATTTTCAAAACTCATTTTTCCTCTTTAATTATTGGATTATATATATATTCTTCTGAAGGGAAATTTCCACCCTTCACTTCTGCTACAAAATATTTAATACTAATCGGAATATCTTTATTTAACACTGCATATCTTTTTACAAATTTCGGTTTAAAATCTGTCATTCCCAATATGTCGTGATAAACAAGAACCTGACCATCAGTGAATTTACCAGCACCAATTCCAATTGTTGGAATAGAAAGTGATTCGCTGATCTTTTTACCCAGCTCTTCAGGAATACCTTCCAGCACAAGCATGAAAGCTCCCGCTTTTTCTATCTCTTTTGCCTGATCAAGGATATCATTGAATTCTACTTTATTCTTACCCTGAACTCTATATCCACCAAGAACATTTATAGATTGCGGAGTAAGACCAAGATGAGCTACAACTGGAATTTCGCAATCAACAATTGCCCTGATAGCATCCAACCTGCTTGGTTTGCCACCTTCCAGTTTAACAGAATTAGCTTCACCTTCAGTGATAAGAAGTGCAGCATTTACTTTGGTCTGCTCAATACTTAGATTATAAGTCATAAAGGGCATATCGGCAACTATGAATGTATTTTCCGCTCCACGTCTAACAGCTTTTGTATGATGAAGGATATCTTCGAGTGTTACCTTGAGCGTATCCTCATAACCCAGGATAACCATACCCAGACTATCGCCAACAAGAATAATATCAACTCCAGCTTCCTCAACAAACTTTCCGGATAGATAGTCATAAGCTGTTACCATCACAATTTTCTGACTATCTTTCTTCATCTTTTTAAAGGTTTTCACATTTTTCATAAATGTCCCCTTTTTGCATCACTTAAGATACCTGTCACGTTCACTATAAATACAACCACAATATTGCTGACGGTACATTTTATAATCTTTGGAGATTTTTATACCTTCTTTCCAGTATTCTCTGAAATCGCGGTAATAAAATTTAACCCCGTATTCTTTAGCAAGTGATTCTCCAATTTCTTTTATCAGATCGTGTCTTTGGAATTTGCTATAAAGCAGCGTTGTGGTAAAAGCATCAAAATTACCTTTTTTAGCAACAATCGCAGCATATTTCAAGCGTTCATAGTAGCAGCTTCTACAGCGTTCCTGTTCACGAAAAGCTGCTTTTCTTAAGAATTTTTCCAATTCATATTCATCTTTTACAATAAGTGGAATATTCTCTTTTTCGGTAAATTTTTGCACTGTTTCTAATCTTTTTTTATATTCTGTATAGGGGTGAATATTATGGTTATACCAGAATCCATATATTTCATACCCTTCTTCCTTTAAATGAAAATAAGGCGCCACGAAACACGGCGCACAACAAATATGAACAAGTAATTTCATGATTTTTTTACTTATCAAAATTCCTTTAATAAATTGGAAGCTATCACAGATCTTTGAACTTGGTTTGTTCCTTCATAGATCTGGGTTATTTTAGCATCACGCATCATTTTTTCTACAGGATATTCTTTCATATATCCGTATCCACCCAATATCTGAACTGCATCGGTTGTAACTTTCATTGCCATATCTGAGGCAAATACTTTGCACATGGCAGATTCTTTAGCATATTTTTTTGCACCTGAATCTATAAGTCTTGCCGTTGCCATAACTAACGCTCTGGCTGCTTCAATTTGAGTTGCCATATCTGCTAGCATGAATTGAACACTCTGGAAAGCTGAGATCGGTTTACCGAATTGATGGCGTTGTTTAGCATACTTTGCAGCTTCTTCATAAGCACCCTGTGCAATTCCAACAGCTTGTGCAGCAACCATTGGACGCGATTTATCCAGTGTCTTCATAGCAATCATGAAACCAGTTCCTTCCCGACCGACCAGGTTTTCTACCGGAACCCTACAATTATCAAAAATCAATTCTCTAGTAGTTGAACCGCGAATACCCATTTTATCTTCTTTCTTTCCAAATGAAAAACCTTCTGTTCCCTTTTCAACGATTATACAGGAAGCACCACGTGCTCCCTTTGCTTTATTGGTCAGCACGAAAACAGTATAAAGATCAGCTTCTCCACCATTTGTGATCCACTGTTTTGTACCGTTAAGAATGTAATGATCACCATCTCTCACTGCAGTAGTTTCCATGCCACCGGCATCGGATCCAGCATTTGCCTCTGTTAAAGCAAAAGCTGCCAAGATCTCTCCATTAGCTATTTTAGGAAGATATTTATGTTTCTGCTCTTCACTTCCGGAGATAAGGATAGGATACATTCCCAAACCTGAACCGCCAAGTGAAAGACCGATCCCACTGCAAACACGACTGAACTCTTCGGTTATTATTGCAATATCCACTACCTTCCCACTTATACCGTCATACTCTTCCGGAATCAGTACAGCAAAGAGGTCTGTCTGTTTAAATACTTCTACGATCTCCCATGGGAATTCGTGTCCTTCATCATATTTTGCTCTGACTGGTTTGATCTTTTCCTCTGCAACTTTGCGAGCTATCTCTTTTATTTCTAATTGTTCTTCGGTTAAAAAATAATCCATCTATCCTCCACTATTAACATTTATTTCTTCTTTTCTTAAAGTTCTACGTCAAGAAAAACTACTGACGCATATTTGTGCTGCAATTAAAGGAACTTGTTTCATTTTTTTTTACATCCTCATTACGTCAATTTATTATTGCTAATTCATTTCAGGTTGGAACGATAAGAGTGCTTCTTTTTCCCAATATTGAGTTGACTATAAGAGAATATTACTACATCAAACTATAGGGATCGATATCAATAATCTGTTTTATTGAGCTACTAACCTTTAAATTATCTTTTAAAAAACTCATTGCCGATGAAATGACCTTAACGCTGTCGGCTTTAAGAATGAGATGGTACCTGTAACTATTCTGTATTCTGGCAATGGGAGTTTCAACCGGTCCTAAAATAATCAATTTATCAGGTTCAAAAATGTTATTTAATTGATCAATAATTTTTACATTTTTATTTATTTGCTCTTTCAAATATTCTTTATTTTTATGAGAGAATACTATTCTTGCCAGTCGATGTTCTGGTGGATATTTCAAATGCTTTCTCAGTCTCAACTCTTTTTCAACAAAGGCTAAAAAGTTCTGTTCCAAAGCAGTTGTAATGGAGTAGTGATCAGGATTATATGTCTGGATGATAACTTCACCTGACTTTTCACCGCGCCCTGACCTGCCTGCTACCTGAGTGAGCAGTTGAAAAGTGCGTTCAGCGGCCCTGAAATCTGGAACATTAAGCCCGATATCAGCAGAGATTACTCCGACTAATGTTACATTTTCAAAATCGAGCCCCTTTGCTATCATCTGTGTTCCTAATAATATATCAACTGTTCCCTCTCTCATTCTTGTAAACATAGAATCATAACTCTCTTTGCTTCCTGCACTATCGGAATCCATTCTTAAAATTCTGGCTTTTGGAAAAAGTATATTCAGTTGTTTTTCGATCTGCTGAGTACCGGATGCTCCAAAGGTGAACATATAGCTTCCGCACTCCGGGCACTTCCTTGGCATTGGTGCTCTGTGACCGCAATAATGGCAGATCAGTTCTGAAGTGTGACTATGAAATTTCATAGATATATCACAATGCGAACATTCAAATATATTGCCGCAGGATATACACTGCACAAAAGAGGAATGACCTCTTCTGTTCTGCAGCAAAATTATCTGTTGCTTAAGTTTCAGTTTTTCTTCGATCTTTGCCTTCAGTTTAGCCGAAAACAGCAGTTTTGGATCTTTCCCTTTTTTCATATCGATTATTTCAATCGTTGGAAGTTCATAGGAAAGTGGACGGTGGGATAATTCCAATAGAGTAAACCTGTCATGGTCAAAATTGTTCCAGCTTTCCAGCGAAGGAGTTGCACTTCCCAGAATGACTATGGCACTGTTCATTTTTGCCCGCAAGATAGAAAGATCACGTCCGTTGTAACGCGGGGTATTCTCTTGTTTATAGGTTGTTTCATGTTCCTCATCAACAATGATCACACCCAGATTTTCGAGTGGTGCAAATATTGCACTGCGCGCACCTATCACGATTTTACTTTTACCGGATTTTATTTTGTTCCACTGTTCCCATTTCTGACGATCGTTCAGGTGACTGTGCAGGATGGCAATATCTTCTCCAAAAGCATTAAAGAACCTGTCAACCATCTGTGGCGTAAGCGCTATTTCAGGAACAAGCATCAGAGCAGTTTTGTTCTTCTTTAGTACGCTCTTTATTATTTCAATATAAACTTCTGTTTTACCGCTACCGGTAATTCCAAAGAGCAAAAACGGATGATATTTTTCCAAGCGAACATATTTGTTTACGTTAGAAATCGCAGTTTTTTGTTCTGATGTCAGTTGGATATCTTTAATTTTCCTTTTTTTTGGAAAGGAAAAATATTTCCTTTTTACTTCTCGCGGATATATAGTCAAGAGACCTTTATTTCTTAAAGCTTTAACAATTGAATAGCTGAATTTACTTGCAATTTTAGCAAGTGGAAAATCTGTTGCTATGTTTTTCATATATTCATATGCTTCTGTTTGCTTTGTGGTCAGAGCAGATAATTTATCAACTTTTAATAATGTTACAAAATTTGCGATCTTCTTCTTGATCTTCTCATCAAATACTCGATTGATCTCAACAATTCCACTATTCTCCAACTCTTCTAAAGCCATATTAAATTCAGAGGATTTGATCTTTAATTTCTCTTTTAATTTAGGAATATCCTGCCAATCATTATTGAGTGCTTCTACTATTCTCTGTGCTGATCCATTATCAAGATTTGATTTGGAAATATCTGCTAATTTTATCTTTCTCTGCAGTTGAACGTTGAAAGCAGAGGGAAGCATTGCTGAAAGCGACTGTCCTAAACTGCATCTATAGTATTTACTGATCCACAAAGCCAGCTCCAATAATTCAGAAGAGATTTTCGGTTCTTCATCAACGATCTCAAGAATATCTTTATATTTGATCTTTTCATCAATTTTAATGGTTTCCTGCCAAACGATACCTGTATGGAATGTGTTATTAAATGAAACCAGTACTCTGCAACCTGGTATGATCTCTTCTTCATTCTTATAAATATAGAATTTTGTAACGTTAATAGGAAGTGCGATTTGATAATATTTCATAACTATATGAAACAGCCCTCCTGCTGAAAAAGCATAAAATTTTTACGGATAACAAACTTTTTTACATACAATGTCTTCAAATATTAAATTAGCTAGTTTTTAATTTATTGACATTTTTTATACCACTAATATTTTTTTTTTATGATTAATAATATTAAATATATAGGATCAAAAGGAGAAAAAAAAGCAAAAGAATTTCTAATTTCAAATAAACATAAAATCATAAATACAAATTTCCATTCTCCTTATGGTGAGATCGATATTATCAGCTTAGACAACGGGACATTAGTATTCATTGAAGTTAAAACAAGATCCACCAATCTTGATTCTGCTCTGAATAGCATCTCTATTTCTAAAAGAAAAAAAATCTCCAAAACAGCTTCTTATTTTCTCTCAAAAAATCATCAATATGAACATTTGTACACACGGTTCGATGTAATTATAATTCTTACTCATGATAATCACGTAATTTTAAAACATATCAAAGAAGCATTTACCCCTATTTTTTAACTTTGTTAATATCAATTTCAACCATTATAAATAGATCGAACTATTTTTATTAAAATACATTCCTTATGCAAACCTTATTTCAAACCTTTCTAACTTGATTTATTATACCCGTTAAAATTATTAATTTAATAAGTCCATATCAAAATCCTCACCTAAATATTTTTCCAGATTAGTGGAACTCGATTCATCAGGATCATTGTCACTGTAAATCAGTTTATAATTTCCATTTGTCTGAAAATCAAGAAAAAGATAGGTGTAATTATAATGTGTTCTGAATTTCCATATCTCATACTTTTTTTGTGCATATTTCGTTGAGAGATCTGTATAATCGTACAAAATATCGTCCGGTTTACCATATTTAATATATATTCTTCCCCTATCAGTTTTCCAACCTTCGCTGAAATGGGAATAATGATTATTGCAATATTGGATACGTTTTCTGATTAATTCATAAAATTCATTTTTCTTTGTAGAAACATCCGAATCATTAATTTCCCAGAATCTATCGATAAATTGCAACTTACCGTCATCAGTAAGATCCTTCCAAATATTTGTTTTAGCTGAAGATAAAAAATATTTCATCAGGATAATTTCATCCTCCAGTTCTACAAAAAGTCTGTAATTACTCACATTTTTTTTTGTAATACTAAAATAATCTTCTGTCTTATTTACAGCATTTGAAACCGGATCAATAATTTCAAGATTGATCTTATGATAACCTTCTTCAAGATTGGAAATATCTATCTTGCGTATCTGAGGTAATTTGTTCCCGTAACAGTTTAATTCTCGCGTGACCACTTTTACAGTATCATCATCTTTAATGATATTGATCTTCTCATAAAGTCTTCCCACGGGATAATATCCATTCCCAACTTCAAAATAAAGATACAATGAATCTACCGTTTCTTTACTATAAATATGATTACAATTAATAAAGAAAAGCTGATCATTCCGATGAAATTTATCCAGATAATTTGTCGTATCTATTACAATGTTGGAAGAAAATTCCAAATCACTTAAAAAAGAATCCCTTTTTAATATAGTTAAATCCTTTGACCATGAAGAATACAGGTCTGAATTATTATCGAGAAATGAAAGCTGCATTGTATAGCCAGGGCTGGGTAAAGTGACGGAAATCTTATCTCTGAACAGTTTCCCAGACTTGGTCATTTCCTGATTTGGAAAAATAATTTTATTTGAAAAGTCACCTTTATCTACTATCTCTTCATCCATCAATAATAAATATCCAACTATAAGATTTGCAACAAACCCAGTATCAGTCTTTTCAAAATGTAGAGAATTATAAGTAAGCTGATAGTTTATATCAAAGATCGTATTATTAGAATCATCTAAGAATCTATTTAAATCGACAGAGATTGGCAATTGATCTGCAAAAAGCAGCGAGAAAAATAATGTAAAGAAAACCATTATTAATAATAATTTCATAAAATCTCCTTTTTTAATAATTTAATGACAATTTTGGTTGTAATCCTTCGATATTCTCACAGAGTTCTTTTAGTTGCGCATTTGGGAATATTTTGATATCTTTCGGATGAAGATTAAGTGTTCTAAAAGAAGAGGTTTCTAAAGCAATTTGAATATTAAAGTTACCACGGTTTTCCCTCATATATCTTTTTAGTTTATCTGAAAATTCATCACTAAAATCAATTTCTCTCATTTTAAGATAAACTTCACCGGCAAGCTCTTTTTGTAATTCATCAAAGTGCATAATTTTAGTAGGTATAATCCGAAGGATATTATTGCCACCATTGGAATAGTTTGATTTTTTACCCAAGATAAATAGTTCCTGTCCCTCAAGCATTATTCTGATATATTTTAGATAGTCATCTCTAAAAAGGGTTACTTCGAATTTTCCATTAAGATCTTCCATTATAATTATGGCAAAAGGGTTTCCTTTTTTATCACTTTTCTTGATAATTTCTGAAACTACTCCTGCAATGGCTATCTTGGTCGGAACTTTTTCTAAAGTTTGTTCGGAGATATCTGATGAAGCATTTACAAATAATTTAATTAATTCACGATATTGATTTAGTGGATGACCTGATAAATAATAACCCAGCACTCGTTTTTCATAATTAAGTTTTTCTTGAAGTGACCATTCATGGAGTGAAGGTAACTTTGGCTGGTAATCATCTTCTTCTTCAAACGCATCAAAGAACATCATCTGTCCCCGTTTCTTCTCCGCCTGCACTCCTGAACCATATTCCATTGCATTTTCAATTGCCTGATATTTCTGTGCCCGGTTTCCTTCCAAATCATCCATAGCACCTGATCCAATCAGGCTTTCCAAAACAGATTTATTTACACACATTGTATCTGAACGTGAACAAAAATCAAATATTGTTTTATATTCTCCCGCTTCATTTCTGTCTTTGATCATTGCATTAATTGCTGCACTACCAACATTTTTTATAGCATGCAACCCAAAGAGTATCTTCTTGCCGTGTACAACAAATTCATTCTGGCTTTGATTGATGTTGGGTGGTATTACTTCTATGTCCATCACTTTACATTCATCCACAAAATAAGGTATTTTGTTAGGATTATCTTCTAAAGATAGTAAAGCTGCCATAAATTCTACCGGGTAGTGGGATTTTAAATATGCAGTTTGGAAAGCTATATAGGCATAAGCGGTAGCATGGCTTTTATTGAAAGCATAGTTGGCAAATTCCAGCCAATTATTCCAGATAGTTTCAATTATTTGTGGTTTAACACCGTTTGTAGAAGCTCCTTCAACAAATTTAACCTTCAGCTTTTCCATTGTTTGTATCTTCTTCTTACTGATGGCTTTTCGTAACGTATCTGCTTCAGCCCCACTTAAGCCACCCATCTCTCGAGCGATCTGCATTACCTGTTCCTGATAAACAGTTACTCCATAGGTCTCTTTAAGTGAATTTTCTGTTAACTGATGAAGATAAGATATTTTCTCTTTTCCCTGCTTTCTGTTAATAAATTTATCAATAAACTGCATTGGACCGGGTCTATAGAGAGCTACCATTGCAATGAGATCTTCAAATTTATTGGGCTGCAGGGCTACAAGATATTTTTTCATACCACCCGACTCAAATTGGAAAATACCATCGGTTTGCCCGTTGGAAAGCAATTCATAAGCCTTTTTATCAAAAAGATCTACATTATTGATATCGACATCAATGCTTTGTGAATTTTTGATTAGTTCAACTGTTCTCTTTATCAGGGTCAGTGTTCTTAATCCTAAAAAATCCATTTTTAATATTTTAAGATCATCCAACCATTTTCCTTCATACTGTACCAGAACTGCCAGTTCATTTCCTTTCTGAGTACTGGTTGCAAGGGGAACATAATCACTTAAATTTCCTGGTCCTATAACCACACCGGCAGCATGAACGCCGGTATGACGCACTAATCCCTCCAAAACTTTTGAATAGGTAAGAATAGAAGAGTAGATATCGTTCTCCGACATTTTATCAGCAAATTCTTTAGATTGTTTTAGAGCTTTCTCAAGTGAAATGTTCGGGGTTGATGGTATTAGTTTTGTGATTTCGTTGGCTGCTGCAGCAGATAAATCCATGACTCTGGCAACATCTTTAATTACAGATTTAGCTTTTAAGGTACCAAAAGTTATAATTTGAGCAACACTTTTACGACCATATTTTTTTATAACATAATCTATGATCTTACCTCTGCCCTCAGCACAGAAATCGATATCTATATCGGGCATTCCAATTCTATCAGGATTTAAGAAACGTTCAAAAAAGAGACCATATTTCAGGGGTTCAATCTGGGTGATCTCAAGCAAATATGATACTACGCTACCTACCGCAGAACCACGACCAGGACCTACTGGAACATTCATTCGGCGTGCTGCATCACAGAAATCTTTCACGATCAGAAAATATTCATTATAGCCCATTTTATTGATTACTGAAAGTTCGTAATCTATACGCTGCTTTACAACATCAGTAACTTCGGGATATCTGGTTTTTGCAGCTTCATAACAGAGATAATTCAAATACTCTTTAGAATTTGTATAACCTTCAGGGATATCAATCCTCGGAAAGAGAAAATTGTTGTAACCTAATTCAAGATCTATTTGATCCGCGATCTTCAATGTATTATCATAAGCCTCGGACTGTGCAGGGAAAAGTTCTCTCATTTCATCTTCCGATTTGAAATAGAGCTGGTTTGTGTTATATTTCATGCGGTTTGTATCGGATAATGATTTACCAGTTTGGATACAGAGCAGAACATCATGAGCTTCTGCATCTTTTCTATTTATATAATGACAATCATTCGTTACAACCAGCGGTGTATTTGTATCTTGTGCCAGTTCAATAAGAAGAGGGGCAACAATCTTTTCTTCTTCTATTCCATGATCCTGAATTTCGATATAAAATCTGTCAGGAAAAATATTCTTATAGAAATTCACAACTTCTTCAGCCTTCTGACGGTTCCCACTCAAAAGCAGATGGGGAATCTCACCTTTAAGACAGGCCGAAAGACAGATTATCCCCTCTGAATATTCAGCAATAAGGCGTTTGTTAATTCTGGGTTTATAATAAAAACCCTCCAGATACGCCTTGGAAGAGAGCTTGATCAGATTCTTATACCCTTGCAAATTCTGTGCCAGCAGAACCAGATGATGTCTGATATCTTTCTTAGCATTTTGATCATCGAACTCGTGATTTATTATATATGTTTCGATACCAACGATAGGTTTAATACCTTCTCTCTTTGCTTTATTTACAAAGTCGATAACGCCGAACATGTTACCATGATCGGTCATGGCAACAGCTGTCATCCCGAATTCCTTAGCTTTTGCGATCATTTTATCCGTACGGCAGGCACCGTCTAAGAGACTGTATTGAGTGTGATTGTGTAGATGAATAAACGCCATTTAAATTCCTTTTATTTAGAATTTTTCCTGATACAAACTAAGTAATATTTTAAGATAAATTCATTGTGTCAAGTCAAACTATAATATTTATTTTATTCAATTTTTCCCCAATTTTATAAAGCAAGTGAGCAACAGAGATTAAGTTTAAAAATTCGGAAAGATCATATCTGCAAAATTCTAAGTTGCATCTATCTTGTGCATTCTACCACTGTAGTGCACCAAAAAAGTGCATTTATATAAACACCGATTTAAACTAACCCTTGAATATAATTGTAGATAGGTGTTTGGCATGTTTCTTGCTTTTAGATATACCGTATTAAAAAATGGAGGATACAGAAAAATGAAAAAGAATCTAATCTTAATCACACTTATGGCAATTTCAGCACTTATGTACGGACTGACAGTTGACTGGTATGTAAGTGATGCTGATAATGGAGATGCTATCGATAGGGCAACTGTAAGATTCATCTATCTTGAAGGAACCTACCAGGGCGGTGGAGTTTATAGTAATCAAGGCGGCGGTAACGGCGGTAATAATGGCGGCCATGGTATAAATGTAGTAAGTACTACTACAGACCAAATCACCGCTTATTTAAGTTAAACTGCTGCGGGTTGTGCAGAACATGACTTTTGAGCCTGTGGGAAGTTCCAGATAAAAAACTGTGAATGTGCGTATTGTTGCTGCTACTAATAAAGATCTGAACGATGAAGTTAGCAAAGGCAATTTCAGAGAGGATCTCTTTTATCAGCTCAATGTGGTACCACTTTATTTACCTGCTCTGCGGGAAAGAAAAGAAGATATCCCCCTGCTTGTAGAACATTTCCTGACAAAGCTTGAAGTTAAAAACAAGATAAATTTTTCAAATGAAGCTCTTTTGAAAATGGTTTCTTATGATTGGCCGGGGAATATCCGCCAATTGCAAAATACCATTACCCGACTGATCACTCTGGCACGAACCAACCTGATCACAGTTGAAGATATAACTATAGCTTTACCGGATTATGAACTTGGGCAGACTGATAATCAATCTCTAGCCGGAGCGGAGAAAGAACATATCAAAAAAATCCTTAATGAATGTGGTGACAATCAGTTAAAAACAACTAAAATGCTGGGCATTCACCGCAACACTTTAGCCAGAAAGATCAAAGAATTCAATTTATAGATTTATTCCTAGTTCACAATTTAAATTCTTAAAAAATAAAAAAACATTTGACAAAATTTTAACTGACTGTTAACTCGGTGAGCGTGCGCTCAGCTAAAGGAGAATTTATGAATAAACGCAAGACACAGAAACAATCTACACGTGAAAATATTATCGCAGCAGCAAAAACTATCTATGTTGATAAAGGAATTCTAAACACTGCTACCTCTCAAATCGCAGATACTGCTAACATCGCACACGGAACTTTATTTTTACATTTTCCCAATAAAGATTCACTTATCATAAAACTTATAGATGTGGAACTTTCAAAATTCAGTGATAATCTGAAACAGCTAATTCTGGAAACGTCAGATGTTAGAACTATCTTAAATAGATATTTAACTCTCATCCAAGAAGAAGAGGGATTTTTTTCAACGCTTGCATGTGAATTACCATATTATAAAAGGGAATTACGCAGACAGATACTATTCAGGCAATCACTTATTAGAGAACATTTTCATCAGGTGATTCAGCAAGGTATCGAGCAAAATATCTATGCAAAGATCAATATTCCTTGCGCACTCACATTTTTATTCGGAACTATAAATTACTATTTGAGTTTAAATAAGAGTTTTGTACAGGAAGGAAGTGTCATCAATAAATTCCATGAACAAATTATCGATATATTTATAAAGATCTTACAAAAATAAGTGAGGAAATTGAGATGAATAATTTATACGTGTGTAAAAGTTGCGGAAAAGTTATGAAAAAAGCAGAAGATTTTGCTAATGAAGTATTTGGAAATGAATACTGCAAAGAGTGTACAGATGAATTTGGCTATATGAAACGCTACTCTCAAGTTATTAAAGAGATTAAACTAAAGCTTATAAATCAGATGTCACTTTCTGAGGAGGAAGCTGAAAAAATGGCAATGGAAAATATTTCCCAAATCCCACACTGGGCTCAACGTCAAAACCTCATATCCTCAATTAAGAACATCATCATTACAGATGTTGGAAGTACTACAACTAAAGCGATCCTACTCCAAAAAGAAGGAGAAGAATTCAAACTGAGATCATTACATGATTCACCAACAACAGTGGAAAAGCCGGTGGAGGATGTTAACATTGGTGTGTTCAACGCAATAAAGTTTATAGAGCAAGAAACTGGTATTCCAGTATTAACGAAAAACTCAAATGAATCGGAAATCACTTTTAATGAAGATACACTTTATTTAACAACAAGTAGTGCTGGTGGTGGATTACAAATTCTCGTGATCGGGCTTACACTGTTTGATTCTGCCAGCAGTGGCAAGAGAACAGCTTTTGGAGCTGGCGGTGTGATCCTTGATACATTTGCAATTGACGATAAACGGAGTAGCCTTGAGCAAATGCAGGCTATGAGTGTTTTACACCCAGATATCATTCTCATGTGCGGTGGTATTGATGGCGGTGCTGTGTCACCGATACTAAGATTAGGTGAAATATTACAACTAGCAAATCCAAGTCCTAAATTTGGAGATAACACTAATATTCCACTTGTTTTTGCCGGAAATATCGAAGCCAGAACTTTTATCGCAGGATTATTCGGCAAAAGATTTGACTTGTTCATGGCACCAAACCTACGTCCTAAACTTACTGAGGAGAACTTGCAACCAGCTCGTGAAAAAATCCATCAGCTTTTCATGGATAACGTGATGGAACAAGCACCCGGCTATTCACAGTTAAAGAAGATCGTGAGTGATGATATAATTCCAACACCGATGAGTGTGATAAGCTCACTTCAACTTATAAGCGAAAAATTGGATGAGAATGTGATGGCTGTTGATATTGGTGGTGCAACAACTGATGTATTCTCAAATATTTTAGGTGAATATTTCCGAACTGTGAGTGCAAATTACGGGATGAGCTACAGTATCTCCAATGTACTTAAAGATACTGGATATTCCAACATTAAAAAGTGGCTTCCAGAAGAATTGAATGATAAATATATAACAAACTATATTGCCAATAAAATGCTCTATCCAACCTTCAATCCTTCGGCAATCCCACAAATTGCAATTGAACATGCTGTTTCTAAAGAAGCGATCAGGATGTCAAAAAAACAGCATATGGAGATGAATTTCAACACAAAAGAAATTGGATTCCTTGATAAATTGAAAGCAAAACAGCATGATCTGGAAAACATTACTGAAGCCTTCTATATTGAGAAGGCTAAAGATGCAAAAAAATTCCACATGTATGATATTAACATTCTAATAGGTGCTGGTGGTGTACTCTCTCACACTGATTCCAATGAACAGGCACTTTCAATAATTTACAATGGATTTAAACCTGAAGGAATCACCGAAATCTGGAAAGATAAGCATTTCATATCTCCTCACTTAGGTAAACTAAGTGCAGTCGATGAGAAGCTAGCTACAAAATTATTAACAGATGAGTGCTTCGAAAGAATTGGACTTACTATACGACCATTAGCACAAAAGTGGAAGCTTAGTAAAACTGTTCTTACCATAGAAGTTGAATCAACCCAGCATATTATAAAAGTAGGAGACAGACTTTATCTTTCCAATGAAAAGGGAATGGATCGAGTTGTTACTATCACTCTGGAAAAAGGAATTTATCTGAATGAACAAGGACGAGGATTGAAATTTACTACCAATCTCCCAATCTATATTGATGCCTTACAGAAAGATAATTTCGATTCAGAAAACCAGGCATTAAAGCTTTTCCCACAGTTTAGAGAAATTCCAACTATTGAAGAAAGTTATAGAAGTTTTATAAAACAGAAACCAATAATTACAGGAATTCAAGAGCATAAAGTTTCTCTTCCATATGAAGGAAATATCTTTGTGAAACCTGGTGATAAAGTAACAAGTGATACAATTATTGGTGAAAATCTATTTGATCCACCTAGAGTTTACGTGATCTCACTATTTGATAAAACTTATCTTCACTTGGATAGTACCAATATTGAGAAATCTCTTCAGATTAAAGAAGGTGATGAAGTTAAATTTGGTCAACGTATTGTTGAGATCGGCGATAAATCTTTTATTAAGGAACTGCAATTCCAACATTTCTATTTCGATTCACCTGTACGAGGAAAAGTAGAAAAAATAAATTTAGATTCAGGTACTATTATTATGCGCGAGATTCAAGATTACTCTACCAAGCCCAGGAAGATCAATATTGCTAAAAGGCTTAATGTCCTGCCAAAACAGATCAAAGCTTATATGAAAAAGGGTGAAGGTGACTTTCTTTATGCAGGTGATACTTTAGCTTCCAGGATCTTTGATAAAAACACAGCTTTGCCTTCAATCGTCTCTTCACCAACAACTGGAACTATCAAAGATGTGA
>Ga0307992_1000339_pt1 | contig 29983 bp, 34 predicted proteins | sample EllFjometagen133_FD_203162 | JGI IMG/M metagenome (GOLD analysis project Ga0307992, IMG submission 203162) | Marine microbial communities from Ellis Fjord, Antarctic Ocean - #133 | ecosystem: Environmental > Aquatic > Marine > Unclassified | place: Southern Ocean | collected 2014-10-08
CTTATGGTTGTCCTTGCGGTTGGTCAGAGGATGAAAAATATGATATCCGTAATGGCCCCAAATTCACGACATGCAATTATCGACTGGATCAATGGGGTGGAGCAACTCCGCCCTGCTAACGACATAGCTCACCGGGCCGCGTCGGATTAACAGAAACTTTTGATAGCTGACCGGCTCCGGTGAAGCGGCTGATTATGGGGGTGTAAGATATTTCACTTAAATGGGTTTACGAAATTAGAAAAATAGGGCTGAAAAACTGGCTCTGGTTTGTAGTATATCTCCGTAGAAATGAATTTAGTCCAAAACTGTCATTGACCCATAAGTATTTAAAACATGTTGAAGGTGGGTATCGGGATAACAACATATCCTTTACAATTTACTTAAGAAAATTAACAAAGGATAGGCAGAGGGCACATGATATTAATGCTGCATTATCCGCATAACGACCTAAATCAGCCGCCTGAATAGCGGCATCAATTAATTTAACTAAACCACAAATTTCGCCCGCTGTTCAGGGCGGGTGTATTTGCTGGGTATACACATAGGTGAGGGTTATCATGGCCAAAATAGAAAAGATTTATAAAATTTATAAGGGTGATATAATTAGTATCCCGGTGGACAGAGAAACCAAAAAATTAATATTCGTAAAAGCTCATGAAGCTTTGGGTTACGGCACACAATTTTATAAAGAACATGTTTGTGTAACGCCGAAAGAAGCTACACAAGAAGAGTTGAATAAATCATTAAGCGCTGTTGGTATGTTTAGTGATAAGTTAAGGAAGGCAGAGTCCCGGTTAATACAGGCTAAAAGCTTGTGGATGAAGTATAGTGCTAACGGTTGAGATGAGCGGCACGACCAAAAGCGGACGGTCTGCCGGAGAGCTAAATCGAGTCCGCTGGAGTGACTGGTTATGGGTGTAAAATGTACTTGCGGAGCAGATAAAGATGTCTGTGTAGATTGTATGAATAATAGAATTAATGAACTTGAAGTTCATCTTGATAACGCGAATAGGCATGGGTATCGTCGTCAATACAATAAGTGCAAGGAATTAAAACCATGCCCATTTTGTGGGGGAGCCCCTAGAAGATGGGTAAGTAACGACATCCTACATGTGGAGTGCCCTAATTGCGTATCAGTCGGGTTCCACAGTCATGTTAGATTCGGGGCGCTGGCTGACGCTGAGTGGAACACTAGGGCCTGCTAACAACCTGCATCAGCGGGCCGCAGAATAACAATTAAATTTTAAGCTTACTTGCCGTCTGAGTGTGCGCTTGTTATGGCTTAGACACGGAGAAATTATGAAAGGTAAAAACCATGCTGCTTTAAAAAAGTGGCTAAAATGGCACCAAGGGATAGACGACCCGCCAGCGATGTCTCTCGCGTTTGAAAAGGGATTTGACGCTGGGATGCGGTATCGCAAATCAAGGGACAATGAAAAAATGAAAAACGCTCTTATCAAGTTGAGGGATTGTGATTGGGTGATATCGTTGCCAGACAGGATGACCGAGGTGCGTAATATCGCAAGAGCAGCATTAGAGGCATAACGACCAAGGGTGAGCCGCCGCCCTTTAAATTAACAGAAAATATGGGGAGCCTATTGCGGTCGTGGCTCTACCCGATTGTTATGGGGATATTATGAATACACCAAACAACTATGAAGCAGACGACTACGCAGGGCTGGCAGGGGAAAATGCAAGCTTTTATTATGGCTATGAGGAAACATACTGCAAAAAATGCAATAAGTTTCTAGAATATCCTGAAGTTTGCGATAACCATGATACCGAATGTTGTTTTGTTGCTACCTTTGATGGGGGAAATATAAAAATACCCTTCTCAAAATTGGGTGGAGATGATGAATGGGCATGCCGAGAAAATTTATTAATTGGTATAGGGTTGATATTTGCTAAATACCGCCTCACCTTGTGCACATAACGACATAGGTCAGTGGGCATCGGCCCCTGAATAACAATAAACTTTTGCGACCGTTCCGGGGCTCCAATGCACCGGCTGGTTATATTTAAGGATAGGTGATGCAAGTAGAGACAATAGAAAACGGTTTTTTAGTAATCCCTGATACAAATTTTGAATCTGATTATCTCACAAAAACATTTGTTAACAATAAAGAGCGTAAAGTAGTGGTGCGTTCTGGATTAAGTGTGGCTGATGTTATGAGTATTAAAGTTACCACTAACGAAGCATTTGTAGTTAGCCAAGACGGAGTTATTAAATCGTTATGTATCGCCCTTGAGGGGCTTTACAACCATACAAAAAATGATCATTGCATTAACGGGCTTAATTGCGCGGCAATAGAAGCACTCAGGAGAGCTGGAAATGAAATATAACAGTGTCAATAGGTGGAAAATTGTCCACTTATTATTATATTAGGAGGTAAATAATGAAAATATCCGCGCTGGTCGCGCCGCCGCCGTGGTGCGCTTCTTCGAGAGGAGTGGCAGGCTCTATTTAATTCCCAGCACTACCGCATACGCTCTGACTGCTGCGTATATACAATACCGCTTCCAGCGGGGGACGTTGCTATGGAGCATTGCCTCAAGGAAAATCTTATCTCCGTCTTTACGGCTGATCCAATCGTTTTCGCAAAAATGATCATGCAGGATAGCAGCGCTCATGAATAAACCGCTTGGATTAAAGATCGGCCACAACCAACGGGGCACTGATGCGAGGTCTGTTTTAAATCCTCTAGGCACAACGTAGACGCTCCCTGCTTCTGAGCGATACATGAGGTCACGCAGGAGCTTAAAGTGGCCTGTGCCGTCATGGAGTCTTTGGATAACCGCCCACTCATCAAAACCTACAGCCATAACCACCACCAAATGTTAACCAATGCTGGCAGATCCAGCGGGCCAATATCACAACTTAAATAAAAAAGCGCAGCGGATGTTTTGGCTGCGCTCATGGTTAGTCCTGCCCTGTTGGCATTTGTGCAAACATACCAATCACTATCCCATTAACCAAATCCCATTTCTCAAACAGGGCGGCTATCACCATGACCGCACCGATGGCGATTATTGCCAGAGCTTTATTTTTTGGGTTTGTAATCATACCGCCACCTTCTCCGTGGTAGACACCGTTTCCAGCGCAACCGCTGGGCTCTCTTATTCATTAACTATAACCGGGTTGACAGTCACCGGGTTAACAACAACCGGATCTACGACCACCGGGTTAACGACTACTGGGTTGACTATAACCGGTTCCGGCTGGACGACAATAGTCGGGGTTGCGGTCTGATTGTCGTAATCTGCCCGGTTATCCGAATTGTCCGAATTATCACTATTATTAGAGTTATCCGAATTGTCAACACTGCTCTGATCGCTGCTGTCTGCGTGTTGATCAAGGCCACTGTCGTCGCCCGTAGTGGTCGCGATATCGGTTGTGTCAGTATTATACGAGTTGCTTACCGGGCTGGCGGTGTTACCGTCACCGTCAATCTGGACATTGCCGCCTGAATGTTTCAGCAATTGTTTTGCAGACCAGCCACCGGCTAAAATGCTAAACGGCGTTGAGTTTAGAAACGTCTTGCTGAAATCAACCCAGCCATTTTTCTCCTGATGTATAACCGGGAGTGGAGTAGGTAATTGATTCCCTACATTTAATATCCCGCCATCCGCCATAACCATCGAAACAAGTGGTTGCTGGGCTCTGGCTGATTGCGCCTGGTAGGCCGCGACCTGGGCTTGATAATAAGCGGTTCGCGCCTGGTATGATTCCGGCCGCATAGCATAGCAGCCGGTTAACATGACAACCAAAAGCAACAGTGTTAAATTTTTCATTCAGTCCTCCAGAAACGCTTTGTTAAAAATCAAATATTCCGGATCGATACTTACAACTTCAAGATGAACATGCGGCTGGTCTCCAGGCTGTGGGTTTTTGTAATGTAACGTTACATCTTGCACGGTGCCGATAAAATCCCCTTCATCAACATGCTTACCGATTAATTCAGCATAAGGATCGACATAGAGCATTTTAACGGTCATGTGTTTACCGACGATCTCAACTCCACGGTATTCGGCGGTATCATTGTAGGCCCTTATGCTTCGGATGATTTTGCCGCTGATTGGCTGCCGGGCTGGCTGGCCTGGAGACCCGACGTAATCCGTCCCGAGGTGTTTTCTGTGACCCCGAGACGCGCCATAGCGGCCATCACCTGATAGGTCTTTGCGGATTTCACCGCCAGTGGGATTAGTCATTTTTTTGTTTAATTGCGGTCTGACCCCGTTTTTACGTTTTTATGCGTTTTTGTTTAGTTGAAAGTTTTTTAACTAATTGAGAGTCCACCCAAATCAAGCCCTACCTTTACTAGCTAAGGTCTACAACACGACTAACTTCAAACCAGGAACCAAAAAGATATGCAAAAGTAATAGTCGCATATTTACTTGTAGCTATAGTTACTGGGGCAGCTACTTTAAAAGCAGCATCCCATGTTATTGTATAATGATTACCAGTTAATTGTCTAAAAATAAAGGTCATCTTTGCACCATTTATAGCATTAGACGGTTCATCAACAGTTAATTCCTCTATCATATTAACTGTCATATTCCACCCATCTTTACAGTCAATAACTATATGTCCCCCAACCGGTACAACTGCGTTAGTATAGTTGCATATCCCACCCTTTACTATTAGACCCCCAACCCCTGCTCTATATATACTGGAATCTGAAACATTAGAACCATCTGGGGCAAAACCCAACTCTTTCTTAGATATTATATTTTCATTAGAAGTGTTATCAGTTAGGGAAGTATCAGTTGTAATGTCTAACTTTGTATCTGTTGATAACATGGCCCAAAATACATGATCTAAACTCAATTCTTCAACAGTGCTATCAACTGTTATACCAGTTACCCTTGGAATAGAGTCTTGGGCATCTCTCAAGTAACTATTACTTATTCGGGCATGTCTTATGCCATAAGTACTCGTGCCTAAAACAATGTATTGAGTAGTCGTAATATCGAAAGTTCCGACAGCTACCCTAGCATGGAAGTTATACATGATGTCAATATTAACAGCACGATCAACTTTAAAGTCAAAAACATCATTATGCTCATACCCATTACCTTCAAATAATAAATCTACACTAGCTGATCCATGACCATAAATGTTCATCCCCCCACCGGAAGTTTTACCACAATAAGCAATAATATTATTTTTAAATGCAGTATGGTCAAAACATCCGACTATCCCACCACTATGACAATCCTCTATATCGTTATGTGCTATAATACAGTTAAATGCCATTCCTGCCGTACCCGTTCCAAGAGATAATATACCAGACCCATCGAAAAATACTACAGTACACTCCTTAACAGAAAAGTTTTTCACGATTCCGGAATCAACAGTATTATTTTCCAATGTAATGGCATTGCCTGCCATTTCATTGGCTCCCGTACGACCTGTACCATGCAAATAACAGTTAAATATACCACCCCCCAAAGTGCCTGCCCCTATATAAAATACGTCCGAACTTGCAGGGAAGGTAGTGGTCGCTACTTCTAGATCTTTAATTATTACACTTTTCCAGACTCCTCCCGTAGAATAAAATCGAAATAGTGAACCATTAGCAACTTCATTATATAATTTCGTATTACCAGCACCCTGCCCTGACAAATAAAAACTGTCATAGCCGTTTTGTGATACAACATTAATTTGCGTGCTTATATAGTATTCGCCGTTACTAAACGTAAAACGAATGGATGATGCCAGTGAAGCATCTACGGCTTTCTGGATTGCTAATGAACTATCCGTACTTCCATTTGCAATTGCTCCAAACCATTCAGGATAGACTTCTTCTATTGCACCTGTTCCAAAACTTACGCTCCCATCTCCACTAAACACCTGATATAACCCAGCAGAGAAAAAACCGTTAACAGTAAAAGTTTTTGTACTGTCAATAGAAAGAAGCGCTCCGTTTTCAATTTTAATAACTATGTTAGACGGAATGGTAATGTCAGTCGATAATGTGTAGACAGTTGTGGCGCTCATGGGGTTGTTATTTCGTAAAACTATTGTACCAGCGTTGGCCCCAATAGCTAAAATACAGGCATAAATTGTTTGGAGAGCACCAGCCGCGCCTTGATCGACAGCTTGATAATTAGGATAACAAAAACTATCCTCTGGTGATGTAATCTCGACTTGACTTGGGACGTAATAGACTTGTGCCCCTAACTTATCTAAAACTTTTAATGCGTAATCATCAGACACAAACAATGTAACAGGAGAACCGTTGTGTATTGGGGTGCCCCCCGCGTCAAGGCTTATCGGCTGCGACATTGCAACCCTGGTACCGTCCTCCTGTTGGGCGTACACTTGCTTTTGATTCGCCACAACTTCCGGGTCAAGATCAACCTCCCCGATATAGAGTTCCCCGTTTGAAATCGGACGGCCTATCGTGGGGTTTGGGAAGTATGCTGGCGCCAGTTTAATTCTGTTCATTGTTGATCTCCTTTGAGACGGTTTTCTTGTTCGGCTAAAATTTCAAAAGCTAAAATTCTTTGTCTGTCATTTTGGGCCTTGCCTAAGATCCTAACTGCCGCGCTGTCTGACTGCTTGGTTATGGCATCGATCAATTTTTTCTTGGTCGTGCCACCATTGTTCCACATAGCTAAGCCTTGTTCTGGCGTCACATCTTTGCCGTCGATTATGGCAATCACGCCCTTAGTTAGGTCAAGGTTAACTCTGGCCTTCCCGGCTTTATCTTTATCCCACGCGGCGTAGACTTCTTCCTGCAGGCCTTTGTCTGAAAATCTCAGGTATCGGCCTAATGGATTGATCCCGGTTTTCCGGAAAAGTTCTTCGTACCATTCTTGTTTGGCTGAAATGCCAGGGCGGCCCAGCGGAACAAGCTGCGCGACTCCGACATTTGACAAGAAGTGCCGCCACATATAGGGCCAGCTTTCTTTGATGTAATCCCAGCCCTGCAAGGCTTGGACGTTTCTTGGGATGACATCGTAACCGGTCCAAGTTTCGGGAGACATGCCTTTAGCGTAAGTGGCCGCGTCGTAGAGCGTTGAGATGACCGGATGCCAGTTGTAAGGTTTCTGTTCAGAAATTAATTGGACAACATCTTGAAAAGTTTCCCCGGCTGAGAATTTCCCTTGAACCGCGTCCATAGCTCCCTTGGTGGTGATATAAGACAGCCCGCCGAAGATCTGGCCTTCGTAATCTTGGGGCAACGTTAAGAAAACCGCCTTGCCGGTATCGGTTAAGCCCAGCGGGACAACGTTGTAATGCTGCTTGTAATAGGTCGAGATCCGGTCATAGACGACTGACAGCTGCCTGATGTTTCTCTTGGCGGCTTCTTGCTCATCTTCCGGGAATTGTTCGGCTATGAGTTTAGCCAGCAAGGCCCCGCCGTTTGCCATCAACAAATATTCGGCCGACTTGGAAGCGGCGTTGATGAACGCTGTCTTGCGGGTGTAGCCACCAGGATCGGCCTTGAAGGCGTTGACGCCCTGCCTTAATCCGGCAATCCTCATATTAGAGAACATATAAATCGAGTTCATTAACCGGTGGGCTTTACCTTTCTGCTTAGCGTCCGGAGTCCCAGCAAACTCCCTGGTGATTCTCGCTCTCTGCCTGGGCGTGGTTCCGGGCTGAGCCTCTTCCAAGAATTTTTCGGTTCCGACCTTGGCCCATATCTCTGAGGCTTGAGCTGTGTTTTCCATCCAGTCGTAAGCTTTTTTAAGTTTTTGCGGGACGTTTCGCGCTTCACTGGCGGCTTCCGGAATAACCCGAAACTCTACAAGCTGGCGTCTGATTTCGTCGTCCACGCCTAAGTCTTTGACATCCCATTGCCTAAACTGGGGCAGGCCCCGGCGTTTCTTCATGCCCCTGATTCTCGGGGACATCTTGCGCCGGTAAGCTTCGTTCTTGACTTCAGGCCAGACCTCGCCCATCTTTTTTGTAAATTTTGGAATATCTCTTATTCGTAGACCCGGCGTATTTTTTATGGCGCCCATCACATCGCGGGGCAAATTGACCGCCATCCAGCCTAAGTTCTTGCCGACAACCAATTGCTTTTGCACCCAAGAGATTTTCTGCCAGAGCTCAAAGGCTTTGTTGGCTTCCATTGGCGTGTACTCGAAAACGTCAGCAATGGTTTTATCGACTTCATAATATTGAGGTTTGCCGGGTTCACTCTTTTCAAAGAGAGCGAGGATCCCCTTATCTTTGGGGACAACTTTCGGCACCCAACCTTTAGCGTCCACGCTGTATCTTAATTTTGCTTTGGTCGCGCCCTTGATTGATTTCAAAAAGTCCACGACTTCCTGTTTTCCCTTATTGATCAAAGCGGTTCGCATCAGGGAGATATCTTGCAAGACGGTGGCGGTTATGGGGTTGTCAATTTCTGCCACGGTGCCGATCTGTTTGTGGATCTTTGCCGACCCGGATTTACCACCCATCACCTTATCGAAATACGCGGCCACATCCCACTTGAGATGATTCTTGTTGGCTTTCAAGTGCTTCATCAGTTCAGGTTTGAATAAGGCTGACTCTTCCAACAACGGGTAAAGCTCCCCTTCTCTCAAATCCCGGTATTCCTTTAAGGCGTCCTGAATTTTGCCAAACTTTTCAGCGCCCCAAATCTCTTTGCCGATAATGGATAGGTCACGTTCTGCAACCTTCTGATCAATTGCCAGCGGGTTCCACTTGTCGGCCCGGTCACCGGCGGCTATGCGCTTGTAGAAACCGGCAACTCCAAGATCATCGAGAGTGTATCCGGCCTTATCTAAAGCGGCTAAAACTTTTTCGTTAAAGTCAGCCAGGTAAACACCGGTCACTGACGGCGTATGGGCCAGCTCTTGAACCGCCATTCTTGCGTTTTCTGCAAGCGGGTTGTTCGCTCCTGGGGAAGCTTTGTTTATCTCTTTCAGGATAGGAGCGTTTCGATCCATCAAGGTCTTTGACATCCAATCGACAATGCCGACCGGGGTTTCTTTGTCGAGTTCTATAGCTGCGGCTCTTTTTCGAGCTGACCGTTTAAACATCCCATAAACATCGTCTAAATGGATTGCGGCTTTTTCGGCATCCGACTTGCCGACGATATCAAGGATCTCAGAATAGATCTGTTTAACTGACGGCTTGTTGCCAAGATAATTGAGGAAGGTATCAAAAAACACCGGAGCTTGTTTCTGCAATGCCACCGGATCTACAACCAGGCCGCTGACCGCATCAGCGTAAAGCTCTTTGGAGCTGTGCCGGTATTTCGTGTACTTCGGATCTACGGTCTCATCGAATGGCCGCCACATCTGGGAAAAGTCTTTAAGCTCTTGGGTTATGGTGTCGCGCTTGACCAGTTGACGTTTTTTAATTTCATCGGAGATCAGGTCTTTGTAAATCTCGTTTACAGTTCTCTGGTTTTCGCCTGCAACCTTGATCTGCTTGCCGGTCTTGGTCTCTTCTTTTTTGGCGAACCGCTTTATCTCTTCCGGAACAACGCCTTTCATGGCATCTTTGACGATGGCTTTTTTCTCGGCTGTGCCTATGCTTTTGACATAATCGAGAAGATCTTTATTGATCGAGCCTTCGACATTGTTCCAGATCCCCAAAATATCATCCGGCGTGACTTTTGTTTCTTTAGTGATGATCTCGTCAATCCAGACTTCCGCGCCTTCAGCCTTTAGCTTCTTGGCCTGGTGCCGGATTCTGGCTTTGTCTGCCGGGGTCAGTTGTGGAGCTCCACCCGGTTTGCTTGGAAGCGTATGCTTCGCAAATTTCTTCAACGAAGCGACCCGGCCCAAGATGTTACCGCGTAACATTGTTTTCTCGTCCAGGTAGTCGACCAGGTGGCCGATCTCATGGGATAAAGTCTTTGCGGCTGCGGCTGGATTTTTTGCAAGGTCAGCCCTTAGATATATTCTGCCATCGCCACGGGGGGCGAACAAGCCTCTGGTGCCTGGATTTCGACCAAGCTTCTCGGCTACTTCCGGAAGCCTGCCGTTCATCAACTCTTTAGCGAGCTTCAATATTTCCGGAGCCTCGAAGCCTTTAGGTTCGGGTCTCTCTTCGGAGACAGAAAACTTCTTGCCTTTGGAAGTCTTGCCGGTTGCTTTACGCTCGAATACTTTCCCTTTCTCGAACTCGCGGGCCAGCTTCCGCGCTGACTGCCGACCGGCGTTAATGATGCTGTCGAAGAAGTCCTTAACCTTCTGGATCAGCCGTTTAAACATTGATGACCGGTAATTTTTTCTATTCTTGATCAGCTCGGCCATGGTGTTGGCGCGGTTCTCGTTAACGCCTTCATCTTTCAAGCCCAGTTTTTTAAATTCCTGGTCCAGGACCTTTTGGTCGGCCGCATCGATGATCCCTAAGTTTTCAAGAACGTGATAATTCTCATGGGTCAGGGTTTCAGGGGATGATTCAGGGGTCAGGGTTATTTTGTTGCCTTCAGCCTTGCCCAAAACCTTACCATAACGGCCCATCCTGCCGGTTTCGACAGCCAGCGAGACATCCGCATCACTTATCCGTTCAACCTGTTTGATGTGGATTCCTTTCCCGTTCTGCAACCGGATAGAGGTAGAGCCGTCTTTGTTCGTGGTTACCCGTTGGCCTTTAAATTGTTTCTTAATCTCTGCCGGGGTTACGCCTTTGCCGGGTTCGGGTTTAATGTCGAACCTTACGCCTCGGGCGCTCTTTACTTTCTGCCGGAATTTCTTCAGATAATGGGGCGCGTTGGGGATCTTAAATTCATATTTTCCATCGGTGAAAATAACTTCACCCTGGGGAGTGACTTCGTTTCTGAGCATCCCCATGGCCCAATCTTTGGCTTTCTTGAGAGAGGAAAACTTTTCCCCGTTGATCAAATAAGTGGGTGGCCCTTTTTTGTGGGTTGCTTCTTTCTCGATCCGCACTAAATTATTAGGATTAGTTTTGTCTACGACTTCCCATTTACCGGGGGCCACGTTTGAGGCGATACTCTCGACATCCAATGTTTGATGCTTGCTCAAAGCGTCATCGACTGCAGTCAACATTTTATTCTTTTGCTCGGTGATTACGCCTTTGGCTCCGGACGGTTTTGATATCGTGTAGGTTCCGGACTCAGATTCCACACCTGCCGCCTTCATCTCTTTGGGGGCAACTTTAGCGGCTGGTTTTGGTGGCGTGTAATCTTTGACGATCGCTTTAAACTTTTTCAAGTTTTTATCGAGCTTGAAAGCTTCGGCCTGCGATTGATACTTGGCGGTCTCTATAAGATTCCCGATATCGTCGGCAATTTCAGAAAGGATTCCCTGTTTTGTGGCTTCGAGGTTTGTGCTTTCGGCCAGCTCTTTATTGATCCAGGCTTCCGTCAGCTCAAAATCAGTTGAGACTGAGCCCTTGTTGAGATTGATTATGTCGGCATATTCAGACCGGATATAATTTTCATCAATCACAGTCGGATCGTAATCCGCACCAGCTTCGGCTTTTTGCTCAACCTTGATGACAGCTTCTTCGGCCTCTGCCGTTTTCTGGAACTGCCGGCCGACTTCATCGTTGATCAATTTTTGTTCAGTTCTGCTGGTTTGCTGTTGCCCGGGATACTGTGGGATTGGTTCCGGAGCCGTTTCAACCAGTTCAGGAATAACCGAATCGTTATATTCGATCTCTGCCCGCGCTGCTTCCGGATCAATGTTCCGGATCATCCTTGAAACATTGTCGGGCGTCATTTGTGCGGCCGGGACTTCAAACGGCAAACCGTCCAGGGGGCCATCCAGGAACATGAACTGATAATTGCCTTTCGCATCCGGGACATTGCCACCGGAGATCAATTCCATTTCCGGGAACTGGCGGTTGACTTCAGAGATTACCGCGTCATGGATGGCCGGATCTGGGATAACTGGGGCTTCGGCTTTGGCGGCCGGAATGGTAGCCTCAGGCTTTGCCTCTACCGTTTTTTTCTGGTAGACTTCGCCGGTTGCTCTTTTCGCAATCTCTTGGGCCTTCACATCTTTAAACAGCCGGGACGCTTTGGCCGGGGTGAGGTCGGGGTTTTTCTTTAAGACCTCTTCCATTGACTGCAGGACTAAGCCGCGCTCTTGGATGGTGGCTTTTCGGTATGGAGTCGATTCTTTGACGGCTTTCACAATACGCGGGATCTTACCGATAGCGTATCCGGCCCCCTCGAAGAGCCCAAACATGGCGGCCAGTTCAAGGGTTTCATCCTTCTTGCCTTCACCCAAGAGGGCCCCGCCGATCATCCCCTTTGTTACGGCTTTAAAGAAAGGGTTGGATATCCTGGCGGCGCTGGCCACCAGTTCACCGGCTTGCAGGGTTTTACTTGCCGGTAACATCATTCCCGACATCTGAGCTGTGGCCCCAAGTATTTCAGTTAAAGGAGTCTCGATCACTTCGGCGTCAAAATCCCACCAGCCATCATCGCCCTTGGTTATCCTGACATCAGGAATATTTACTTCCGGGATTTGTTGCTTCCAAAATTCAGCGTAAGCCGCAATCTGCTGTTCGGGTTTATCCAGGCCTGGGATATGCTGATAGAGCCCTTGTACTGCCTTTAATGCGAGGAATGGAACGTAACCCGCGTAACCGGCATAGTTGACACCTCCTTCCTGCTCGACATCGGCCACGGTTTGCGGTGTTGACGCTTCAGGTTCTTGGGCGGCAAAGTGTTCTTGGATTACAGGGGCGCTCTCTTCTCGCGGCGGGATATAGCCGCCCGGCTCATTTGCCAGCACCGGCGGGTCGAAAACGTCAGAGTAGATTACCCGTTCGATATCTTTGGCAGACATGCTGTCGGGAAATTCAACCACCATATCTTTTTCAGGGATTTCTATAATCGGCATTAATTAACCTTTTGCAGACCTTTACCAAGTGAAAAGACATGGGTTGGTTTCGTTTGCGTTTGAGTGCCCGGGGTTCCCTTTGCGCCGCCGTATGACAGGCCATATTCGTTTTGCAGTTGGCCTATATAATCTTCCAGAATTTTCTGGTATTGAGAGTGATCCGCACCACTAAGCATCTTTTTAGTCTGCTCTGAAAGCCCCTCGAAGTCGGAGAAATCAAGACCTCCTGTAGTTTTCAGCCGGTCAAGTAAACCCTGGACTCTGACAAATTCTTTGCGGGCTTTCTCTTTGGTCATTTTCTTTTGGGCGTCGGGTTCTTGGTAGACTGCTTTGGGATTTTTCGGATCTGAAACGTCAACCAGTGACCCGCCAACGCTGACAAGGCCTTTGTCCAGGAGCGTTTTGCTCTTGGCGCCCTTAATGTCACCAATCACAACTTCCGGCTTTTCACCGCTAATGTCGACAAGCCTGCCGCCGACTACTTTGTATTTGTCGGTTTTTGATAGCTGTTCCCCGCCCTGCATCGCCCGCCATTCTTTGAACGCTTTAGGATCTTTCTGTAATAATAAAAGCTGCGCTCCCTTCATTGCCATCTCCGGGTCTTGCACTGAAGCCATAGTGTCTGACGGATCGCCACCCTGGGCGCTTACAAAAGCGGCACGGGCTGCGACCGCCTCTGGAACTGTTTTCTTCCCGGTCACCATACTCCAGGCGGTATCAATGGCATTTTGCTCAGTAGCCTTATTTTTGAACTTACGGGCCGCGTTTAGTTCCTTGCCAATCTCTGGGTTTTCAATCATGAAACTGCCAAGTTCGTCAATAGTTCCCTCTCGGAATAGCCTACCCGCTTCTTGTCTTTTCCCTGCAAGAGCATCCGCTTTCGCACGTTCAGCATCCGCTGCAATATTCGCCTTGTCTAGCTCTAGCTGAGTTTGCCGGTCTTCTCTTTGCCGGTCTAACTTTAACCCCACCAGTCCGCTTAATCCCTGGCTGAAATTTGCCGGTTCAATATAATAAGGGTTCATTAGATACCCCCCTTCATCAAGCCGTACATCATTAAGCTATCACCGATACCTTGAGCCCCAGACTGCAACGCTTGGCCTGAAGCGACCTGACCTTGTGACGTTGCCAGACCAGCGCCCTGTATTCCTTGGGCATAGGTCGAACCAATATTGCTTGTTTGCTGGGCAATGGAGTTAACATTAGACGGTAATCCTGCCATCCCCTGAAGCCCTTGTAGTTGCTGGTCGTAAGCTGTCAACAATGCGTTAGTGCTAGAATCAGCAAGGGCGGATTGAACGTTCCCGCTGCGGAGACCACCCGTAGCCGAAGCATTACGCAGCACCGCATCCTGCCCCTCTTTTAGCATGGAAGAATATAAGGGAGACTGCCTCGCCTGGTTGATCAACCCTTGTTGTGAACCGGCCCCACCTTCTAAACCGTAAAGGCCGCCAAGCTGCGTTAACGCGCCTTCTCTGAATTGAGTGGGCAACTCCTCTTGCTCTTTCATGTAATCCAGGGCTTGCTGTTGGTATCCGGCCTCTAATTGCGCCGCCTCCAACTGTGCGTCTGCCTGGGTTTCTGCCGCATCTGCTGCGTTGCTAGAGGCATACATAGAGGCACCTGCCCCGATTACCGCTCCACCTATCACTGCTGTTGCCATGAATGACATGATATCCCCCTTAATTTTACGTTATCTTCATAATTTATTGTTATCTCATCCCCAAGTTGGCCACCTTTGCAACCATTTATAGGAGAAATGGCGATCAACAATATATTATCGCCAGTTTTCTCAATTTTAGCGTTTGGGTGAGGGGAGTGGTTAGTGTACCTTCCTACTGGAGTTCTCTTTCCTGCTATTCCAGCGGGAGCAATAGTCTCCCCCTCGACAATATCAGATGTAGCGAACACCCCTTTTCCTTCTATCGGGGAATTAAAGATCCCCATTTTATAGCTACCCAGGGGGAGGGGAATTTGATCTTCTTCATTTTCAGATTGTTCACTCTCTTCCAGATCAGTAACTCCAATATCTGTCAGGACTTTTCTGTAATCCTCCCGGCACTCTATTTTCGCAAGATTATCTTTTTGCCAAGAATCACTTTTTACAAGGTATGTACTCTCCAGCTTTTCTATATTTGTCTCCTCCGTAGGGTATACGTTCAGCCACACTACATCTTCGAGCGTATACACCATCTTTCTGCCAGGTTTTCCGACAAACGTCATAGGGGCACATAATGTTGTTGTACTACCGTCATCGTTTTTAATAAGGAGTTTTCCACTGGCGAATATATTTATTTGTGGGTATATATGGTGGTGTCCCATAGCGAGCGTGCCTTTCGGTATTCTCACCTCCCTGATATACAAACCAGGGCCAAAACTATGGATGACTGGACAATCTGCTTGTGGCAATTTTAACATTTCCATCTCGATATTATCAGTGTCCATTTTCCCTTTTATAGGGGGAATGCTCATTTTATCTTCCATCAGTTTTTGTACTCCATAAAAAACTAACCACCCTTCTCTAAACTGCTACCAGGTTGCCAGCGCCGTTCTTTTCCATGTATTTGTCGCAACGCAAACATATATATAGCTGGCATCCCAGCATATCATCCCTGCGGTTCCGGTCGCCGCCGCCGTCGCTGGCGTTTGGGGTGATCTTATTCTTATGGCATCGCCGTTGACGTCAAGTTTTTCCGAGGGGGAGGTTGTCCCTATCCCCACCATATTAAATATGACTCCGGAGGTCGATTTTACCGGTTGGTCAAACCAATCATCAAGGAGAGGGTTACCTTGTAGAGTTATAGTCCTGTCCGAATCGCCGGTTGTGATTGTGTAAGTACGGTCTGCTGTCAAATCCGACCCCGGCTTTATTATAAGATCATGTGAAGCATCTGTGTCTAAGATATGAAGCCCAGTGTTGGACAGGGTTAAAACCCCGGTGATAACTGCATCTGCCGCCGTTAGTAGCCCGGTCACTACGACATTCAGCGCCGTTAACAGCCCGAGAACTAGCGCATTTGCCATTGTCAAAACTTTAGTGCCGTTATCCCAGGTCAAGTTTGTATTATCTTCGACCAGGAACTCATCTCCCTTGAACGGGATCGACCCAACTGCAAAATCGGTTGGGGTCTCTTCAATTAATTTATCTATCTCGATATCAAGCAGATCTGCTATGGTTATCAGGTTGTCGAGAGTGTTTAGGTAATCCTCGATAAGGGCTTCCGGCCAGTCGGTCATATCCCCTAAATCAGTGGCGCTTAACACCAGGCTTCTGAGGCGCTCTGTGGTTTTCGGATTAGGCATTACGCACATCCAGAGAATGGAAAGCCATCCTTGATCTTGTCGCGCCCCTCAACTTGAAGCCGACCCAATCCCGAACGTATCCCAACCGACGCAATATAAACCGTTGCGAGTAGTCAAGCGGGAGCCCGTACATCTGGAACCATTCTGTGCCGTAAGTTAGACCGTTATAAGTCATGCTAACGGCTACTGTTGCATCTAAATCAACCGTGTTCCCGGGAATCGTTTCAATCTCTATTTCATCGATCGAGGTGGTTTCCAGCAGGATAAACGGGGTGTAAATAATCCACTCGACCATTTCATCGTAATGAGTAAAGACTTCATTATCTAACCTGCCGATTGTCCCGTCCCGCTTATCGCCATAAACCCATTGTCCGCGCTTGGCATCAAAGACACCATTGATGGCCCGGTAAGTGTCGTCACCTTTGACATCGGTTTTCAGGATCGACCAAGAACTATCCGGGCCTATCTTCTTGGCGGTCGTTTCATTAAAGCAAAGGGTCTCTTCCGGAAGGTGCACGATTATAATGGTTGTCCCGTCAAGCGTGACCGATTCCAAGCGGATATCCGCAAGCTCTGGTTCAGTGTATTGAGCCAGGACCTTGTCGATTTCTCTGGTGGAGATCTTTTCCGTTGAGCCCAGGCCTAACCGATGAATCCCCACTGGCTCTTCCCTGCGGCCCCCGGCTATGTACCAGGCCCCACCGGACTCACATTTGGCGTGAGTGGCGACAATCCCAACCTTTTGCGCCCTGGTGGCGACTCGCTGAAAAGCAAAGTCATCAGTGGCCGCGTTAATAAAATACTCGGTTGAGTAGCGACCGAAGACAATCACTTTATTATCCTGAGTTTTGCCCAGGCCAAGAGATCCATCCGGCATAAATTCAGCCGTGCCGAACTGGAGCGCGTCAATAGTTTCTTCGTTGGTGATGTCGGTATGGAAAAGATATTCGCCATCAGTCATAAAATAATAACCGTCAACCCAGACAATATCTAAAGGACTGCCAACGTCGGCATCGGTGACTTGCCTGAATCCCGAGCTGCCACCATAAAGATAAAATTTGCCGTCAGCGACAACGGCCTGAGTGTTGAAGCTGTACGCCATTGAAGCCTGAGAACTGCCACTAACGCCTCCCAATACATCAACAGTGCCGTTGGTGTTGACCTTGACCAGGTTGGCCCCAGAAACTCTAAACAAAGCTTCTTGCCGGTCGTTGTAAAACCCGCCCCGGTCAACGCCTTCACCGGTTGCAATCGAGGTCAGCCCCGGATAACAAAGCATGTACCCCGCGGCCCCATACATCGGGCGCTCGACGGCATACATATTGACCGGTAAGCTATCCCGATAATCAGTCTTATCGCTGACCTTATCGCCCTTGATTAAGTTTACCTTCACTCTGAAACCTCAAAATGAATAGTCCGTTTCTCGACTCTGCTAAGAGAGGTCGTCACCGAGATATCAACTTCCACGTCCGATTTTTCGGAATCGGCCTGAATCTGGTAAGAGATCCTCGGGGTGGTCAGTGAATCAGACACGATGGTTAACCCGTCACCTGCCGAAATTGTGTAACTGGAGATGTCTTCACTAGACAGGAGATAATAAATAAAGCTTTCGATGAAGTCGTTAATTTCACCAACCTGCATCTTATTAACTCCACATGAGGTTGGAAGCGTATCGTCTTCAGTGTAAAAGCGACGATAACGGAAGCCGCGCCGGTTACCACTCCCGATAGGCTGTCTTTGCGGATAAGTCGTTTCTTGCGGGCAGGCTGTGGACGATACGAGCCGGGAGAAGGTGACGCGCTGTTCTCTGATCAAAGAAGATCCGGGCTCTTTGCCAAAATCAGAAAGCAACCGAAGCGCAAGACTGGTTTCAAAGGCGTTCCAATATTTGCGCGGGACATTGTGCGGGGTATTCACGTCTGGGCTATCTTCGAAGTAATAACCCATGCAAATATTCCGGTCGTCCCATTCAGCCGCCATGCTTTCCATGCGATCCAGGGCAACGGCCATATCTTCAGGGGTCGGCTGTACCGTGAGCCCTGAAATCCGGGCCCTGGAATAAGCATTGTTGATCAAGTCACCTTTTAAACCAGCCATGACGTACCTTCTTTATTTGTTAGTTTTTTTCTTCTTTGCCGTTTTGGAAGCATCAGCCGTTTTATTGAGTGGTTTGCTGCTTACGCTCCACCCGTTTGCAAGTTGTGCCTGAACCCGTTCCGCCTCGAAAAATTGGACAACGCCATCTTTGTAAAGCTTGGAAGCCATTGTTCCCTCTTTCAATGCCGGAGACATTTTACAGCCCCCGGCATCAGTTAAAAATTAAGCAGCTACAGCACCTATCGCGCTCAGATAAGTTTCGCCATTTTCAATCTCTGTGGTTACATTCGCCGCGTCTAAATCAGTTGTTCCGAAAGTGAAAGCAGCATCGGATTTAATCACGCTGACTGTCCCCATTCTGGCTTTACCTGCTGCTAACGCAGGGATTCCGGCAAGAGCCAGAGCTTCCGACGCATACCCGGTTGCATTGGCGGCTGCCTTTGCGACTGAAATTGTCCCAGCCGCGTTGATATCCAACGCAATAGCCCCGTATTTTGACTGCGGGATAACATCTGTCCCAGGAGCAGTCCCAGCGGCAACAGCCGCTTTCGCATACTGGATACCGCTAAGTGTATAATCAAACGCGACACTTGCGACATCTGTAGCAGTTGTTCCTACTGCAAGCCCGGGATATGAAACATTGTAGTCACCTTTCAGTTTTGCCCGGATATCGTTAACCAGGGTCAAAACAGAAGCCAGGGTTGACGCCTCAGAGGCAAGCACCGAAGATGTCTTGTTTAGAGTTGTGCATTTTCCCATGATATCACCTCCTTAAACCGTAATTACCGGAGGCGCGGCCACGCCAGACAGTCCGATAATAATCCAACCAACGGTGTCATCGACATACAGCAAAACCGCCTGGTCGCCAGCGTCGGCAAAAACAATAGTCGCCCAATCGGTGGCAGTTGCCGGGGTGAGTGTCCCCGTCCCGCCGCCATCGGTTGACAGGTTAATCACCAAGACCTGACCCGATAGACCATCTGCCAGAGTCAGCGCTTCGGCATCCGCCCCGGTCGTTTTCTGGACATAAGGGTGGGTTACTGGGATCGCCAAGATATCAGCGGCAAGAGCTTTAACCGGACTCTGATTTGAGTCCGTGACTAACTGGTGGTGTAAAAATTCCATAAGTGTTGCTTTCATTTTAAGTCCTCCGCAAGTTGGGCGAAAAAATTCCGCCCAACTTTTTAATGGTTAATAACTTACAGCCACACCACAGGCATGAGGGGCACAAACTGTAATGCCGTACCAGGTGAACAGGCGATAACGGAAGTTCATCGTGGTGATGTTGCCGTCATAGACCATGTACATAGTCTGGCCGTTACTCATGGTGTTCGTGAGCACCTTCATTCCGTCGTACTGGTTAAACAATTCAGCCGGGATAGTGCCGCCCAAAACTTCAATGGCTTCCTTGTCCCAGAAAAGATTAACCTTGTTGGTGGCGTCGATATTCAGACGGTCAACAGTGGCAGCATTAAGAATCACCGTATCGATATTGGCATACGCTTTTTCAAGAGTCGACAACGCTGCATCATCGGCCGCAATCGGTTTCGGGTAAATCTGGATGGTGGTCCCATCCGGTTTGCCGACGATCGTGAAAGTCATCGCCTGACCCGTGTCGGTCTTGTCAGCGAGGCCCAGCGCTTTGACAGGAGTCCCGCCATTGCTGATGGTGACTTTATCGCCAACGTTGTAACTGCCGGAAGCGGCTACGGCCATTGAAGCAATACGACAATCGACATTTGTCACAACGCCGGTTGAGGTGTTAACCGAACCTGCTGTTGGTGCGAAGCTTTGGGCTCCGGTAACAGTCGTCGCCGGATCAGCGCCACCAACCAGGTTAGGCAGGAAGGAGCCCGTGAAAAGATCGAACCCGGCAATGTTCTGCCCGATCTGACCCGTCGCCCAGGTCTTTTCCGGACGGCCCTGGAGAGTCTGCCGGCCAGCGAGATCGGAACCAAAAAGCAGGTTGTCCCGGTCGTTAAGAACAAAGCACCGGCCATTGTTGATCAGCTGGCGTTCATTCAGTTGAGCTTGAGCCTCAGCGATAAAATCATAACCACTGGTGGCATTTGAGCGAACAAACAGGGAACCCTGCAAAGCGATTGCCGAAGCCAGACTCTTGTTCAGTTCGGTGGCCTGACGCAAGCCAGACTGTTTACCGCGACGCTCCCAAAAGGTCTTGGTGCGCATGTCATCGGCCCGCTGCTGAACGAAATCATTGCTCGGGGTACCCAGGACTGCCGGATAAGTCTCTTCGATAATCCCAGTCTCTTCACCGGTCAGATCCCAACCCGCAATAACAGGAGCATGTTGCTGACGCGGGCGCCAAATAACATTGCCCGAATTTTGCGTAGCCCCAGCGTCAGGCTCTTCATACTGAACCAGGGGGAGCATTTGCATTTGCTCTTCGTAAGTTTCAAGAGCGTTTTCAAACAGAATTTCTACGGTTTTACCAGTCGTTAAAGCCATTTTATTTTACCTCTACCAAATTTTTGTATCGTGACCCGCTGCTTTGGCCTGACGCTTGAGCTTAAAAGCTTCTGAAATGTTGCCCTTCTTGTGAGCCGCATCATACTTCTTTTTAAGAGCGCCAGACTTTGCACCACCTTGAACATCGCCATTGACGTTGGCGGCCGGTGCGGGTGCATTACTGTTTCGTCTCTTGCTGTTAGAGAGTTGATTGGAAATTTTTCCCAAGAAAACTGCCGCACTTAATCCGGTTGGATCGTCCTGCAAAATTGACCGGAACTCGTTAAGCGCCGTTTTGTTGCGGCCCAGGTAGAACATGGTCTTTTCAGACCCATCACCCAGGATCGCAATCAGGCTATCTGCTACGGCATCCCCTTGCTTCGGCATCACAACATCGATCACTTTTCTGACGGCGGTATCTGCGGCTTTATAGACTTCCGGCTTGATGCTGTTATCTTTAACCAGCTTATCAGCCCTGGCATAATGGCCGTCGACCGCATCCATGACCCGCTTGTTTGCCGCGTCGATCTTCTCTTCGGTATCCTTTTTACTGGTCAAAGTGGTGACGGCATTTGTTAACCGGGAATCTTCCCAGGCGTCCATCGCGTCTTCGTAATCTTCATCTGACTCAAAATCGTTGAGTCTCGGACGCTTTACCGTGGCGGTGGTGCCCGGGGTATTTTCAAGCTCTACAATACGGGCTTGAAGTTTTTCGTTCTCTTCGTCCCGTTCATCGAGCTTGCCCCGTAGATCCTTGGTTTTACCCTTCTGCTTCAGTAGCGCGGAAAGCGGAACTTCGCCGCCTCCCTCCTCTTCGGCTTCTTGCATCCACAAGGGTTTTTCTTCGTCGCCCTCTGGATCTTCTTCGACTTCGCCACCATCGTTTTCGGCCTCTTCGACCACCTCTTCCTCTACCACTTCGACTTCTTCAACTACGTCTTCTGCTGTAACTGTCATTTTTCAACCCTTCCTCTGGTCTGGATATGTGTTAAGCCACATACAGCCTTTGCGTTTGATCAGGCCGCCTCTGCTAATTGCGTGTTCTTCCTGCCGCCGCAGTATTGACCTTATGATAACCCACAAGGAGGCTTATCTATTCTGTGTCAGTGAGGGCAGCTTCGCCCGGTTCATCTCGTTAATCTTGGCGCTATTGTCGATCTTCTCGCCAAAGGCCTCGATATTGGTCTTGTTGATCTTGGCCCCGGCCTCTTCCGCATCGATCTGGACTTCCATCCGTTTAGTTTGGGCGTTGAAGCTGTCGACCTGGCGTTTCAGAGATTCGTTCTGGCCCTCAACCTGGAGCTTGTCCGTATCGAGCTGGACTTGAGCTTGATCAGCTTTGGCCTTTTCCATCTCGGCCATAGCCAGCATCATTTCAGCGCTGGGCTGTTCTGGCTGCTGTTGGGCTTCGGCCAGCATTTGTTCTTCTTCTGGAGTTTCGGGCTCTTTGAACCCGGTCAAGACAAGTTGCTTGTTGGCGTACTCGCGGATATCGTCAAAATCAACGCCGTCCGTTAATTGTACGAGCTTTAAGATTAACGCTTTTTGAATCGGGTCACCCGGCTGTAACATCGGGATCATCTGGATAACCCGGTCAACCGTCTGCTCTTTGCGACTTGAGTAGGTCGGGGAGATATCGGAAAAAACCTCGAACTCCTTATTATAGATATCGTTCAGGACAACAATCTCTCCGGACTCTTGATCGATAACCGTCTCCATAATCTCTACAGTGGCCCTGGTGCCGTCAGGTTTGGTGATCGAAGCCCGTCGCGGAACATCGTAAACCTCTGACGCCATCGACGCGAAAACCTCTCCATCTCTTCTTTTGGCGTGTTTAGAGTTCTCCTGGTACACCATCGACTGTTGATCGACTTTGTTTTGCAGGGCCAGTACCGCTTTGCCGGACAGATCCACGTCCGCAACATCTTGCGGGACACCCGGGTCGGCCACATCGCTGACAGCTTCGCGGCTGAGTGCAATCGATTGGATCAGCGCCATCGGCACCGACTGTTCGGGCATTTGCGCCACGGGGCCTATCGGGAGATCAGAACCATCCTCGTTGACTCTGTTTTGCAATAAGTAAGGATAATTATTGTCGGCTCCGGTCTCGGAATACATCTGCTCAAACCCAGCAATCTGCTCTTGCAGGAAAATAGGTTTCGTGCGCGGTGACCGGGAAACGATATCAGCCAAGTAAGACATCTGAAAGTTGCGTAACCGTTGCGGGTCTTTAGCTAATCTGGTGACGCCCTCGTAATGCTCTTCACCCTCGACAATCGCCCGCTCGCCATAATCTGGCACAACTGGGATATGTTCACCAGGGATCACTTGAGACGCTAAAATTTCCCTTCCGGAGGCGATATATTTAGTGACTTCCCAGCGCTCAATCTCTTTTTCGGCCTGGATCTCATAACCGGCATCAAGGAGATCATCCATCACGTCTTTAAGATCTGACTCTTTCAACGTGATCTCTTGAGCGACTGGATTAATAAAAACGATCAGCTTGTCTTTGACTTTTTTCCGGTGATAGAAGGAGACAATATAAATCTTCTCGGCTTCACCCTCGATCCACGGGAAAGCATACGACTGCTCGGGCTCCTTGAATGATGGAGCAGTAACCGGATCGGCTTCGCCACCAACTAAATCTTCATGCAATTTTTTATAGCCATCAACTGAATAAGCCGTGAGGACCGCGCAATAAAAAGCGTCTGACTTGTCAAGCAACTTCGAATTTGGATCAAAGAAAACCGTATTGTTGGCCTCAAAGATTGGCCGCCGTTTGATTACCTGGTTGTTATTCTCGGTGCGCATCGATTCGTATTCGGGATAAAGTTCCCAGGCCCCGAGGCCGCAAACTACTTTTTCATTCTGAGCATTTTTGAAAGCCTCTTGCGAGGTGTTTTGATTGGCGCCGGATCGGTAAAGGCCGTCTAGTAACTCGGCGGCATCGTCTCGGCTCTCATCCTTCGGCTCGAAGTCGACTTGCACAGGGTTCGCAGCTAAGTCTGACATGATCGCCCGGCCAGCCTTCCGGATAATATTAAACTCACCTCGGTACGCAAGCTGGGAGTCCTGCAAAAGCTGATCATCCCATTGCGTGATATAATAAAATACCAGATCGTCAGCCGCCCGCTCTCGGGTCACCTGATTAGCATTGTAGGCTTTATCGTGAAGCCGTTTTAATTCTGTCAAATCCAGCATATTGTTACCCTATCATTCCCCGTTAGTTGCCCTGCGCTGGTCAAGCCGCGCATTCAACTCTTTAAACAAAGTGTCCATGTGATCCCGCTGGGCCGCAAATTTTTGATTTACGTTGGCTGTTGTCAGGTTGCAGATAAGTTTATGTTGAGCCTCGGGCATGTGCGATTTCGAATCTTCCCTTAAATCGCTAATATCTTTTTTCATTCCTGCGACGCATGGGCTCATCCCGGCCCCAACTTCTGCCGCCACCATTTTTCTGATCCCCAATATCGCGGCAATGACCCCAACGAAAAAACCACCACCAATTTTAACTACTTCTATTGTCGGATCAGGCACTATTGATCCTTCATCGGCCCATTGGCCTGATTGGTTGCGGCAACACCCGGCTACCCTTGTTTTTAAAATGCGGCACCCGCATTAACATCATCACTGAGTCTGCCAGGTTCGGAGAGTCAATTTTGAACTTAGTTTTCATGACTTCCTTGGTGTAGAGTTCAAACAGGCCGTTGGCGTTGGGCTTGACCGGCATCCGGCATAATTCAGAGCGGAGCTGGGTCAGTTCCGGAATCGCCGAACTAAAAGAAATCATCTGGTCCGGGTCAGTGTAAACGCCATCGACAACCGCTTTATGGGTGCGGTTGACTCGATCTCTGAGCTCCAGGTAATATTGAGCCCGTTTATTTTTAAACGTCTGCTTGTTGGTGCGCTGGTGCTGGAGATATCCATCTACAGGGTTGTAGATGTTGTCCGGAAAATCTACGCCCTCGGAACCCCGGAACATAGATAGCTTAGTATGTTTGCCATCAAACGCCTTAACGACCTGCCGGTTGAGGCTAACACCCATACCGTCACAATCCCAAGTAAAGGCGTCGCTAACAGCATTGATAGCGAGCCCAGTGGCCCAATCACAACCCTCATTGACATCTCCTGTGGTCATTTCCCGAACATCGAGCACAACTGAACCATGCCGGAACGCAAAACCCTTGCTGTCACTGCCGGTATCGCTGGGATCGTGTGAGCTATACCGGATACCAGCCGGGCCAAAACCTAATTTTTCATGAGCATCGACACAGCTATCAAACCACTCGGCCATAATCAGGGCATCATCAACGCCGTCGTTAAATGCGCCTTCCCAGATCCAGTCATATTTTGCGCGGGGTAGATTATCGAAATCCCATTGCCGCTGCAGCTCTAGTTCGGCCGGGAAAAACGGATTGTCCTGGTAATTGATTTTGATTATGAGGTGCATGGCATCTTCATAGAAGCCCTTGCTATTGAGATCGTGCAGGTAGGGGGAGATAAAGCGCTTGCTGAATGGATCAGCGGAGGATTGCGGGTTGGCGGTAAAGAATAGCTGGGAGCCAGCGGCCCGGATGGTTGGCAGGAGATCGTCAATTGAGGCTTGACTCAAATTCTGGGCTTCTTCGACCCATGAATATTTAAAATCCTGGGCTGATTTTACCGCTTCGCTGTTACGGGCGAAACCTTTAAACCTGAAGCCGCCGCCGGTCGTACAATCAATTTTCTTGTCAGTAACTTCAAAGCCGCCGACGCTAAGCTTGCCAATCAGACCCTTGAGGATCTTATGGACTGAGTCATCGATACTGCTCTGGAACTCGCGACCGCAAAGAATATCTGCGGCCTCAGTCTGGGCCTTGAGGAGAAGGAGCCGGGCGATAGTTTCAGATTTTGCGGATCCGCGCCCCCCGACCAGGACGATGATCCGGGCCTTGGTGGTTAAAATGCGCTCTAATTTTTGGGGGATCTCAATAGTCGGCATCAGTCGGCTTTCCTCACTTCGATCACCCACTTATTTTCAATCGGGCCACCGCCCGGCCCGGACAATTCCTGTTGCTGTTTTTCGTGATACCCATGCTTGCCCAGTATAAGTTTAGTGATCAGCGGATTAAACTTTCCAGCCAGCCCTTTGTTGACTAAAACAGACTCTTGTTTTAGGCTAATTTGCTTTACAATGTCAGAAAACTCGCGCTTCGATTTTTGCCCCGCCCAGTCGTGACAGGTCTCTCTTGAGATCCCCAAGGCCAAAGACAATCCCGCAATCGACGGAATAACCTCGTCCCCTGAATCACCAAACCCGTCTAAATAACTATGGGCTTTTGCTAACAACTCCGGCGTATATTTGGTCGGTCGTCCGCCTGCCATCACACCCCTCCTGCAACGCAAATAGGGCCAGCTCCGCAATTAGAGTTGGCCCAGTTATTTATAGCAAATAAAAACAGTTGTGACATTTTCACCCCCTATTGAGAGATTAATGTCACAGTATACGCAATTTTTGCGCGGTTGTCAAGTTTTAGGATATCTCAGCGTGCCGCCACCGGCAAAAGGGGCTCTTCCCTCTCGCCTATTTGTCAAACAGTGTTTGGTAAAACTTTTTATCGCTTAGCAAATCAAAGGGTTACTCGTTGTTTAGCTCTCTAACAAACTAAACTTTTAAAATATGCTTGACAAAGCAATTAATGCCGATTATGCTTAGAGCAGATACTAAAGATAAACACTTTAAAAAGGAGCTTGAAAAATGAAGACTCAAAAATCATCCAAATATTATTACGCTTTTAAGGGGCAAAACGCATCGACTGGAGACCCTAACCCTGTCACGGGGGGAATGTCGTTTTGGGGTGAAATCCTTTGTTTCGACTCATTTGCAGATCGCAAGAAATATATTGAGTTGAATGAATCCTGCTATGCTCAAGATATTTTAGTAGCCGGGGCTAAAGCGTCATTAAGAAAATATTGCCTGGGCATGTCGGTTAACAGTTATGAGGAGTATCTAAGGGATATTACAGTTGACAGCCTGGGCTGGTCGGACGAGTATCAAAACTTTATTTAAAAAGGAGCCCAAGAAATGAAAACAACAAAAGGACAACTAAAAAAAATAAGAAACGCTAACACTGGGTACGGATGGATCGTGTTCAACTCTGGTAACAACGAAGTGACAGAAATCGAAGTGTATATAGGTAGAGACAATAAGTTACGGCGTGTTGGTAACGGGGAGTGCCTACTTCCATTGACTTTTTGTGACGATGAGAAGGGTGTCACTGTAGTAAGTTAACTATTAGCGGAGCAAACATAGAATTATTTCTTTAACCTTAACTAAGGAGATCAAAACAATGGAAACTCAAATAATCACACTTAGGGAAATCCCCATAACGCTATGGCGTCAAGCCAAAGCGGCAGCCGCGACGCAGGGGGTCACTTTGCAAACTTGGGTTGTTGACGCGATCCGCGAACATTTAAAGCAGAGACCGGGAGCTGGGAAATGAAAACGCAAATGATCGTAACTATGAAAAATGAAGATAAAGTAAAAATCAAAATCCAGTTTACCGGTAAAGGCTTTGATGATCATGAACAAATTGAAGCAGAAGCCGCTAAATATTCAAGTGCTCTCGATCTTGGCTTTAAATATCAAAATTGCGAATATGTTGCCGAATCTGAAGCAACCCCGGAAGCCTGCACAAAATTCGTAGAATTTGCTGAAAAATACGGCCTTGAAATTATCCAATTATAAACTTATTAATAACGGTGGAGATAAGGAGAACTATAAAATGAAACAGGCGATAGTTAGCACACGCAAGGAAGCTATAAAATTCGCGGAAGCTGCCAACGGGAACTCTCAAAGGTCCTCCTACTGGAAGGAAAACAATAAAGCTTACCGGGCGGAGTGCATCCCAGGGGAAACAGCCTGCACGATTAGGGAAAATTGCGGTGGCTTATGGTGGTCAGCAACTAAAACAATAGCGCAAAAACTGGGCTTGTAATGAGGATTTCCAGCAATCTTAAATAAAAAAACGCCCCTCACTAACCCGGCAAAGAGAAGTGAGAGGCGCAACCCGAAGCCCCTCCACCAGGGCGGCTTTCTTTGGCCGAGAAGCTCAGGGCGGAATAGAAGTTTCCCGCGTCGCCTTTACCTATTTGCCCTGCCCAGCCGTGATAAATTTATTTGTTTAACTGTAAATCCCATGCCTACGCCTTGCCCGGCCCCGCCGAGCCACGCCGTGCCATTAAAAACCTAAACTACTTCATCCCGCCGCCACGCACCGAACTCTACCCGGCCCATTATGCCAGCGGCTCGCTACGTGCCGCCGTCTCCTCGTCAACCCACGCCATCCGCCCAGCTTTCATGTTCTCCAGCGCCGCGCGGTATGAATATTTTCTATCCACTTTTTCATTCTCAACTATCCACTGGTATCTGTCATGGTGATTAGTTTTAAACCACACCATGAACCGATCTACCGCCATCGAGTTTAACGAGTGGGGGGCAAGGTCGTTGCCGTGGCAATGGTGCCGTTGGCAAAGGACTATCCCGTTTCTAGGATCATACCGCAGCGCCTTGCTTCTACTTTTTGGCACGACGTGGTGAAAACAGGTTTGATATGTAGAGCCGCAAACCTCACAGCGCTGGCCCCGGTAAGGTGACATAAAAAGTTCATCTGCTTTTTTTGCGTAATAAGAATGGTTCGCTGGCTTCGTTTTCACTCTTACCGCCTCCCGCAATTAGGGCACACTACCCGCCCTGTCGCCGTCCGGTTCACCCGGCTACCGCAAGGGCACCAGCCGAAAAAGTTAAGGAAAATTTTCCAGCGATATTTTAGCGCCTGTTTGGTGATTCTCATGTCATCCCCTCCTTTTCCGGTTTTCCTACTGATATTACAATATGCTGGACACTTTCCACCTATTGACACTGTTATGTGTATCAAAATATTGACATCTCGGAATGAGAATGATTAAATTTGAAGCCACATTTTTGGCATGATGCAGAGAAACTTACTTCATATTCCCCGTTATCGTTGATACCAAGTTCATAATCTTCTCGTAGCGTTTCACCGAGTACAATAGGTTTTTCTGCCGCCGCAGCCGCTCGTGTAAATTCAGCAACAGGGATCTTTCCATATTGGTTACTCACTCGTTCTATTTCGGCTTCACGTTTTGAATTTTCTACTTTTAAACATTTCGGGCATCTTCGCCAGTTGTCAGCACCCATAACCACCTCACATAACCAGCACATTCAGCGGAGCCGAATAGCCAGTTAAAATTAATTGTTAATTATTTGCGGCCCGCTGATGCAGGTCGTTAGATAGCCATGGCGACATTATGGCAGTTTGCCTCAAAAACCGCGTTGGCAAAACCCATAGGTGTTTCGCTTCTTAAATCGGCACGGTCAACACTTGGCGGTAGCAGGTGCATTTTACTCCCCTGTGTCGGCTCAACCCGGTTTTTCTCCGGCATCACGAAACCACCACCTGTCCATAAGCAGGTTTTTTTAGTATATGGATCGCCATAGTCGCAGGGGTCAAAAAAGTGGTCTGGCTTACGCCAATAAGTGCTTACGACCGATACCGGGTTTTCAATAAAATACGGGGCGCGGCTCCACTCTGCCAGCTTGATACTAATATCAAACAACCCAAGAGCATCAACCAAAGCCCCAAGCCCTTTATCTTTAAACCATCTGGCTCCACTCACGGCAACATCAGTACACGGCGGGAAGAAGGCGGCAAAAGCGATTTGCTCGTTGGGCGGCAACCAATCACGCAGATCAGCGCCGACCTTGATAATATTGCCGTCTCTGGTTTCACCTTTGGGGTGTTGCAGATCTACACAGTAACAAACGAAACCCGCGTCAGCCCACGGCTTCACCATATTTGTTGATTTGTCAAAACAAGAAATCACAATCATCTCAATTTGTCCTTATCCGTTGTGGCCATTCTAACAAGAAAATAAACTGGACACTTCACAGCTTTCAATATTATCTGCGTTAACTCCACTTTCCATTTTACTTCCCTTTAAGTCGGGTGCCAGTTATCTTGGACGTTATATTTCATTTCCAGCTTTCCTGAGTGCTTCTATTGCCGCGCAATTAAGCCCGGTAATGCAATTATCATTTTTTGTGTGGTTGTAAAGCCCCTCAAGGGCGATACATAACGATTTAATAACTCCGTCTTGGCTAACTACAAATGCTTCGTTAGTGGTAACTTCAATACTCATAACATCAGCCACACTTAATCCAGAACGCACCACTACTTTACGCTCTTTATTGTTAACAAATGTTTTTGCGAGATAATCAGATTCAAAATTTGTATCAGGGATTACTAAAAAACCGTTT
>Ga0307992_1000341_pt1 | contig 29878 bp, 24 predicted proteins | sample EllFjometagen133_FD_203162 | JGI IMG/M metagenome (GOLD analysis project Ga0307992, IMG submission 203162) | Marine microbial communities from Ellis Fjord, Antarctic Ocean - #133 | ecosystem: Environmental > Aquatic > Marine > Unclassified | place: Southern Ocean | collected 2014-10-08
AAGCATTCGCGATTTGATGTGTGTCAACGTAGCGGCGAGCACCAGATATTCCCCGGCAAGGTCAAGGTTGAGGGATTTCATCTCGTCGATATATTTCATATATTGTCTGGTTATGAGGGCAATGGGAATATCGTATATATCGACTTCGTTCTTTCTGATCAGGTAGAGCAGCAGATCGAGAGGACCTTCAAATATATCCAGCTTGATTTCATAAGCCCCGGCCGTCATATCTTCACGGCTTCCCTTACCTGTTCCATGGTGAGACGCGCTATTTTCGAGGCCTCTTGTACGCCATCTGCCATTATACTCCTTACATCTTCCATGTGGTTCAGGTAATAATCCTGGCGCTCGTGTATGGGCGCCATACTATCCAGTATCCGCTGCGCGAGACGCTTTTTGCATTCAACACACCCGATTTCGGCCTTTTTGCACCCATCCGATATCTCATCCACCTCTGAAGAGGGCGAATATATCTGGTGAAACGCGAAGGCGTTACAGATCTCCGGTCTCCCCGGATCTTTCTTCCGCATCCTCTGCGGATCGGTAAACATGGAAGAAACCTTCTGCCTCAACACATCTCCCCTATCGCGAAGATAAATTGAATTATCGTACGATTTGCTCATCTTTCTTCCATCAATCCCGAGAAGTTTGGGCACTTCCGTCAGCAGGGGTTCGGGAACGGGAAATACATCTTTGTACAGAAAATTGAATCTCCTCGCTATCTCGCGCGTGAGTTCCACATGCGGGAGCTGATCCACCCCGACGGGTACGCCATAGGCCTTGTACATTATTATGTCCGCGGCCTGAAGAACTGGATATCCGAGGAAACCGAATGTAGAGATATCCTTGTCGGATAATTCTGTCTTCATCTCTTTATATGTGGGATTTCTCTCCAGCCACGAGAGGGGTGTTATCATGGAGAGTATCAGGAACAGCTCGGCATGCTCTTTGACTTCAGACTGGACAAACAATGTGCTTCTGTCAGGATCCAACCCCACACTCAGCCAGTCCACAACCATATCCAGAGCATTTGCCTTTATAAGATCGGTGTCTTTATAGTCACTTGTCAGCGCATGCCAGTCGGCGACAAAGTAAAAACAATCATATATGTCCTTATTCTGGATATCCACCCAGTTTGCGAGGGCCCCGTGAAGATTGCCCAGATGCAGTCTCCCGGTGGGACGCATACCACTCAAGATTCGTTTTTTCATCGTTTTGCCTCAGAAAGTAACAGTTTATAGTTTACAGTTATCGGTTCACTGTTAAAAAACCATAGAATTGAAATCAATATTCAAAATGCTCTAATTGTTGGGCATCGCTTGCCGTCTATCCAGCAAAGCCAGGCATTGAATAGTTTATTGGAAAAACTGTCAACAGTAAACCGACAACCGTAAACTGATAACCGTGAACCGTGAACCGCTACTATTAAGAGCGGCTGTATAACAAAAAAGAATGTCCCGTGTCAAACCATCAGTTTCATTTCATCTATCCTACGCAACAGTCTTTTTAGCTCTTTGTGTTTTTCCCCTTTTCTACCGACAGCGGAAAGGATACCAAGCTCGTCAAGACGCCTTACAGGCAGCAGCGGGTTTTTCTCCTTTAATATAAGCCTTATTTCCGAAGCAATCCTGTGCCCCGACAGTCTCTCGATAAGACCCTCGCAAATGGCATGTTGGATAAGCTTTTCAGTAGTACCCTCAAACCTGAAACCAAATCTCTTCTCAAATCTTACCGCACGAAATATTCTTGTGGGATCATCAATAAAACTCTTTTCATGCAGAACCCTTATCAGTCTCTTCTTTATATCATTCCTCGCGTGGAAGAGATCAATCAATTCACCAAACCGGTCGGGGTTCAGGTTGACCGCAAGTGTGTTTATGGAAAAATCCCTCCTGAACATATCATCCCTTATGGAACCGGGCATTACAAGAGGAAGTGCCGCAGGCCGTTCATAGGTCTCTGTCCTTGCCGTCGCCACATCGATCTTGAAACCATCGGGAAACACAAGATTTGCCGTCCCAAATTTTTCGTATGTGAGGAGACGCGCATTATGGTCAACAGAAAATACGAACGCAAAGGCAATACCGTCTCCCTCTATGACCACATCAACATCGAGATTGTCACACCGCAGGAACAGGTCGCGCACAATCCCCCCTACGGCATACGCGCAAAAACCCATTTCCTCCGCACAGACGCCGGCGTCCCTCAACAAATTCAGGATACGCGACGGAAGCTGATCAAGTAGCCGGCTGATATTCATAAGCATTTTCTATATATTCTGGAAAGACTGCGGATTAAAAGAAGGCAGAGAGGCAAACAAAATGCACTCGCAGAAAGTAAAGATTGGACGGCGCGAAAGGCAGTCCCGATAAATCGGGATTTACAAAGCCGCCAAACAAAAAAATGGCCCCTGGTCTTAAAACCAGGGGCCGGTATGATTTTCAATTGCTATCAGACCTTTTCAGCAAGGGTCTTACCTGCTTTAAACTTAATAACATTCTTTGCCTTGATCTGGATCTCTTCTCCGGTCTGTGGATTCCGGCCTGTTCTTGCTTTCCTTTTTACCACTGAGAACGTTCCAAAACCAACGAGACCAAGCTTGCCCTCTTTCTTAAGCGCGGCAGTCACATTGGCAATGTACGAATCCAGGGCCCCTGCAGCCTGTACCTTTGTTATCCCCGCATCCCCCGCAATAGCTCCTATCAATTCAGCTTTCGTCATATTTCCTCTCCTCCTTTTCACGGTTGTTGTGATGTTTATAAACCAGATACCCGAAACATGGTTTACACATAATGTCTCCAAGTACCACTTCATCCGATTGACAATACCCAGCAAACCTTCTCTGAAAAGGGTATAGGCAAAAACACCGCAAACTCACGCCAGTGCAATAACAAAAACAATCAGGCTACGAGGTAACATAAAGAAAATCAACAATCAAGGAAAATTTGGGGAGAATCAACGAAAAAATACCCGCTGGAGAACAACTTCCCCAATCATCCCCTGAAGAACAAAAAAAAGGGGGGCCGCAAATAGCCCCCCTTTACTAGGGAATAGTGGTGGGTTGTATCAGGAGTAAAAGTTTACCTGACCCTGTTCAATTCCTTTTATTACTTGGCAGATGACACAATGGTACCATTCTTGTCAACTGTATACTTCAATGTTCCGTTGGCCGGGGTGGAAACAATCACAAGAAGAGCAATGGTATCTGCACCCGCTGCAATGGTTGTGGTCACATCAGGACTTGCCTTGAAGCCGTGAGTCTCTAAGAGGGCCACAGTCACCGCGACTGTCGTATTTTCCGCAAAGTATGCCTGAGCCGCCGTGTAGGCGTTTTTCGCATCCGAGTTGGCCTGCGCGTTGAAACCTCTTGCTCTGTATGCCGAGAACTGCGGGATGGCGATTGCCGCCAGGATACCGATAATCGCTATGACGATCATCAGCTCAATCAGTGTAAAACCCTTCTGTCCTTTTCTTCCGTTTAATTTCATCAACATTGTTCGTTCCTCCTTAAATCAATTTTTTAATAATTTTAAATTCTACAATAGTTGTCTTTGCCTTATTTAGTTCGCAACGAGTATGCCAGTTTGATTTTTCCAGCATAAACTGTTCTAATATTTCTACAACAGTTTAATATAACAGGACATTACTCAGCAACGATTTCTTTTAAACCTGGGGCTTCCATGTCCGCACTGTAAGAAAAACTGGTGGTTTTCACCTTTTATGTGTGATTTTGGAGAAATTGAGGAAAAATTGAGGATGGATTCACACTCGCAGTAATTACTGCTGGATTGGGGTGAGAAAACCGGTACCGTGCCCGCATCTATATCTCTTCCAATCATATGGCGAAGAGTTTCACAGATCCGGGATCAAAAAAAGATTGAGGGTCTTAACAGTAGTGGTACGCCTATATTCCCGAGGTCTATGACAAAGTGACAGACTATACATGGAATGATACTTTCATTATTTTCCTTGATAAGACCGAGGAGTATACCGTACAAAAAAGCAAACAGGGCAAACTGAAGACCGCCGATAAAATAATGTGGAAGGGCATAGACCGCACTTTGCACTATATTCGCGAAAAGCGCCGGCCTGACGAATTTTCTGACCAGTTCAAAAAGGGTAAGTCTGTAGAAAACTTCCTCACTGAACGCATTAAGCAGGCTGAGAATAATAACAGGCACCCAGATCGCAATCCTCGACATATCCACAGGATTTCTCATTATCAAATACATTGAATACCAGGCGCTGATAATAATCCCTACAAAAAATACATTTGAAAATTTTCTCCAGGCAAACTGTCTCACAAATGGAATTCCTGCCCATTTGAGCCACAAAAGTGACAGCCACGCCATGATAAACAGCGGCAGGTAAGTTGTTATCCCGGCATATACTGTAGACAAACTGGCGGAACCGCGAAATGGCCACCTGACATGGCCGCTTCTGACCAGCCACAAAACAGCATACATAAAAAGAAACATGCAGATCAGATATGAAACCAGAGGAAGATACCGGCTTACCCGCGAGCGCAACAATACATCACGAGGCTTGGACTCCGTTTTGATCCCGTATGACAAGCGATCTAAAGGGATTTCTGCAGAAGGTACCGAATATCGCTGGTTCTTTTGGGTGAGCAACAGGATAAAAGTGCCTGTTACGATAAAGATGAGCATAACAAGCTGAGGTTGAGTCAGACCAAACGCCTCTATCCTGTTCGTTCTGATAAATTCAATAAGGAACCTAAACGTACCATACAGAACCAGATATCCCCCAACTACCCCGCCCTTGTTTCGCATAAAAACAAATGGCCACGTGAGCAGTTCGGGAATACGTATGAAAAGGCCTGACCGGACAGGCAAGTTTCCTGATTTCGCCTTTTGAACGGCCCCACCCATGTAAATCCTGTTGTAAGCCCGCCTTAAGATAAAAAATATGGCCAGATTGGCCATACTCGCGTAGAGGGGGACAGGGTTCGCGAAAGAAAAGTGACTGCCAAAGAGGGTGAAACTTAGTGTGTTGCCCCAGCAACAGCCGGCCGACAAACAGCCCAGTCTGCCGATCGCGTGTGCCAGAGGAACGTGGAGAAAAGCCATGTCAATGACCCTCATCTCGTTAAATCTGAAAAGAACTGTTAGAAGGAAAAAAAAGGCCACAGGCAGGATCAGGCTAGCGTGGAAGGTGTGAAGGCTCTCGGAGATCATCTGGTTGTAAAGCAGTTCCAGACTCCAGCTTTTCATAGGATAGTGCAGAATGCCCCCCGCCCTGCTGCTTATATAACCGAGAGGGAAGGAGAAGACCGCCATCAAAAGGATGAACGAGTCAACCGTTCGCTTCTGATATCCGGCTTGCAGCATCCTTCTGTAAAAGAAGAATAAGGCCGTAAATATGCCCAGCAGGATAAAAAAATAGTAAACCGCGTTTGTAATCGAGAGAACCTGGTGGTAATCGAAAATATACCGCTGAAGGACAAACTTGAGCACAAAGAAACTCCCTTGCTAAAAAAAAGTCCCGGCCGAACCGGGACCCCTTTCTTATCCGCCGTAGACGGAAAATGGTTTACGCTTATCTACTGGGCAGTTACTCCTTTAAATGCCACCACGCTACCTGTTCCCTGGATAAATCTCCAGGCGAAATCGTCAAAATAGACGGTTTCTCTCTGTTCGGCAGAAATATCGGCGCTCGCGTTGATGCCGAGAGTGTGCGCGCCGAACTCAGGAATATCGTGTGTGGAAAAATTGTACTCTTCCGTAGTGAATGTAGGAGAATACACTACCGTCGGGTTACCAGCGCCGTCATACCCGATCTCCACCAGCTTGTGATTAGCCACTGCGCACCCAAGAACTGAATACGCGACCGTTTCGCTGGTATAGCCCTCAATTTCATCGGCAAGTCCCCTTCCCCAAATGACCTGGGTGAAATAATCGCCCTGATCGGGCCACTTTATAGTGCCCCTGTCCAGCTTCTTTCTATTCAGATCGGTCGAAGAAACATTACCGAAGGATGTACCGATATCTTCGCCGGGGCTCGCAAAAAAGGCGGTTATGGCATTTGTCCTTTGATCGGAGTCCTGAGCATTACAGCTGGTAACTGCCTCGTAGATGTTAACCATAATGGTAATCCATTCCCTGGGATATATTCGATAGTTGTAAAGTGCCTTGTCCGTCTGATTGGTGGTGTCAGGAGGCCTGATGTAGCCCACAGGACCGCTCGCCCCTCCGGCAACCGGTTTCCCTATCGGGTCCTCCTCGGTTTGGGTAGCCGGGTCTCTCACCACTTCCGCCCCGGGAATTCCCAGCATCGTGACTCCATCAACCTCATAAGTCTTGAAAAGGTTATATTTATCCGTGAGCTTCCAGACCGATATCGACGTTCCCCCGCTTCCCTCATAAATTACCTCAACGTCATCACCCTCAACGTTAACAGTCTCATAGTATACATCTACCACCTCGTGATCTACCAGGGGCGCGTACGCCATCCGTTCCCAGGGAGAATATTCGTCACACCCCGCTGAACCGGTGGCATCCTTCTGCCAAAGAATCAAGTATGGAATTCCGTCAAGAGGAGGTTCATCGTCCCACTGGTTTTCCGTGAACCCTTCGCACACGATAGGATCCGCGACTGCTGTCGAACCATGGTCATCATAGAGTGTGTCGGGTATATCATCATCTTCAGTATAATATGTTTCTTGGCCGCAACCGGACCCTGTGGTGTAGTCGGTCAATCCCTGTATTCCTCTCATGATGGAAAGACCGTAGTAGGAATATTCCCCTGTCGCAGCTCCTCGAAGCCCTTTAACCCTGAAAGACACTCCGGGCATGTAGTTTCCCGGATGGTTCAGCGGAGGAGTTCCTAAAAGATCGTCTTCCACGTCAGTAAAGCGTATCTTGGTCTGGAGATCATACTTGAGCTTATTTTCCGATTCCAGCCACAGGGTCTGTAGTGGATCAGTGGAGTCCCAGTCAACGGCACCCAGACTTTCCTGCATATAGACATCCTCAGGGATAAAAGCTGAGATAACCGTGTCAGTTTCAGTCACCTTTATGGCCATATCCCCATCAATCTCTTCTCCCTCGTGTTCCCCGATTATAGACCTGACATTGTCAGGGGTCATCTCGCCCTCAACGGTTCTGTAGAGTTCCATAGCTGTCAGGGGTTGAAAAAGGGTTATTGATCTTGAAACCGAATCGCTTCCCCAGTTAACCGTTCCCGTTGATTTGAACTTGACAAACTCATTAAAGGTCATGACCGTCTGGTCGTCCAGTGCTCGGGAAAACGCGGCAACGCCCGGGGCACAATGCAAACCAACCAGTGTCCCGCTGTCTCTGTCCAGGTAATCGTACTGCAGGAGGAGTCCGGTATCCTCCGGATTCGTTCCGGAAGCCGCTATGGCAAAAGTCCCCTGTGTCGTCGGCAAAATCGTAAGATTACCGGTTATGTCAAGATTGCTTGTAGATTGCGCGCCACTGCTTACGGGAGAAATTGTTTGCGCGCCGTTTACCTTCGCGGCCGGGTATACCGGGGCATTATCCACGGGGGTACCGGTGGAACCGGGATTCAGGGTAAATGTAACAGATGAGCCATCTACTGTATAACCGGAGTAGGATACGGTTTCATATATTGAACCGGACGACGCGTCGGGGACTGAAACACGCAAATCCCCGCTCTGGCTTCCCGAGATAAAGGCCGTGGGCAGATTTCCGGTACCTATGCCCCCCGGAGGCGTAGCAACAAGGCTGTTTATCGTGGAATTTGCGCCTGACGATTCCTCAAACCAGTTCACCTGAGCACTAATAGTGAAGCTGTCATTCCCCACGGGGACAGATTGATTAAGGAACAGGGAATCAACAAAATCCTGTCTATTGAGATTAAAATCGTCATCCCTATTTGTATCATCTGCCATGCTTAGCGCGTAATTCAGCCCGGATTGTGCCAGATACTGGGCCTTTTGCGCATAAGCGAACCTGACCGCACCCGTGCTTGTCGAGCTGTAAAGAGTGGTCATAGCGGCACCAAGAATGCCAACAATGACTATTGTTATGATCACTCCGATAAGAATCGAACCTGATCGGCCCAGCGGGAGGGATAGATTGAGGCCTTTAAATGTTCCGTGCCGTCTGAGCAGCACGAAAAGTATCCATCCCAAAAGGATAATCATTACCAGACCGGCTTTGTAACACAATCCAGTCATAGTATTCCCGTTTTCAAATCCGGCCGTGGCTATAAAACAACCGGTGCTTGAGGTTCCGGTACTTCCCGTTGAAACGGAATAACCGGTAAAACCCTCCGGGACATAGCTGTTTGAGGGCAAGATCTCATCCACATAGGTCATCCCTGTTCCCTCCGACGCGATCAAACTCATCGAGATACCTATGCGGGTAAGATCGCTTATCCTGTCCGAGATCGACCAATCATTTCCTGAATGATCTAAGTAGGTTAAGGAAAATGTCGCGATATTGTCAACCAGATCATAAAAATTGTCGTCAAAATCACTGTTTTGAATCTGTAGCGTGTTCCCCGACAATTGAAAGGTTTCTGTTATAGGTATTCCATCCGTGCTTCGTCTTCCTATGGTGATTGTACTGGGCCCCGCGGCGCTTATGGAAGTAAGGTTCTGCAAAGACATCCTCAAACGTGACATAGCCAGCTGGCTTTTCTGCGTAAGGGCGTTGGAATCCTTGGCGAAAACGAAGGCATTGGTCATCTGGACAATTCCGAGACCGGCTATGGCTGCCAAGATAGAAGCGAGAAGCAGGGACACGATTATCTCGATAAGAGTAAAACCTTTATTTTTTCTGAACGGCTTTTGCATTGTAATATTCTCCTTGCCACCCTGTTTCTATATTTCAATATCTCCAAACAGCAGCGAGTAAGTCAGGCCGGATGCCCCAGTTATGGTAACCCTTAAAAGGTCGCTGGATCCCCCTTCAACAGGAGTAGTTCCGTTTCCGTAACCTGTATAACTGGCAGTAACGGATATTGCTGGGTCAGTTAAATCATAATCCCCGGCGCTTATATGAGCTTGCAAATCACTGATACTACCCAGTTCCCTGTATGCCCTTGAGATACCATCGGCTACCTGGTTCATGACATTAATTTCCATGGTCTGAATCGCGGGCTGGGTGCTCCGGGTTAGCGCACCGCTCGTCATTGAGATCAGCATAGCCCCCATTATCGAGACAATGATCAATGTTACGATTATTTCCAATAACGTGAACCCTTCATGCCTTCTTAATATTTCAATTTTCATGGTATGAATCCTGTGTATGGAGTAATGGTGATAGATTTTGATGTTCCCCCTCCAGAGATGGTTATGGGCGCGGCTATAGTCAATCTCACAGCCGCACCGGCGTCCGTGCAGGGAGACCCCCAATTCTCAAAGGAATATGTAAAGCCGGAAACCGAAAGACCATGACCGGAAAGGTCGACCTCGAGTTGGTCCTCACCGGGAAGTTGTATTTTTGTGTTTATAGTTCCGCCAGTAAAAAGCCAGTATCTGTTCCCGTCAGCGTGAATACCCCACACATCATTCGAACTCATGCTTTTCATCTGGGCATATCGCAGGTGAGACTTAAGGGCTTCCGTCTGGACAACCAGTCCCGCGCCATGATCTGTCCCTTTCATAACAACAAACGCGGAGACTATTCCAAGCAAAATCAAGACAGTGATCACCTCGATCAAAGTAAAACCTGATTTATTCATCCTTTTACCCGGACCGGAACTTTTTCCAATCATTTGTCGCCCCTTTTCTGTTGAGGTCTTCAACTTGCGTTACAGTAGTATCTCTCCGTCGCGTAGGCAAGAAAGCCTCCTATGATGACGCTGCCGATAGTGAGAGGCAGTAAAGCCAGGATCACAATAGGAAGTTTCATATCTATTTGAAGAATTAAACTGTTTATAACAATTGCTGCTACATATAGATATATACCGAACCTGGCCGATCTGACTGATACGGGTTGCCCCGAAATAAAGGATATGCCCGTAAAAGCGAATCCGATCGCGATTGCGAAAGAGAATTCCGGCTGATACAGCAGCCAGATTGCCTGATAACCGGTAGTGCTGATGGTTTCGAGACTCCGCAAGAAAACCATTCCCACTGCAAGATAAAAAAGGCTTACGAGGATAAAGTAGAAACCGCACTGTCCCTTCGTGATGCTTTCCGGAAGCAACCTGAATCCTTTTAAATCACGGGGCCGCGTAAGAAGGTCATGAATCCTTTTAGCTGCCCCATATCGCGACGGACAAAGCCCGACCTTGAGCATAACCCGATCTGTAAAATCATCGGGTGGCTGTACGGGAGAAATCCCTTTTATCATATCTATATATAGCTTTGTTTTCAATTTTCTCTTCCATTCAACAATCCCGTAAATTAAATCTCTACTTAATATACAACCGGCGAGACAGAAAGTCACACTAACAGACAAATTACAGCCTTCTGTCCGACTCACCGGGCTATTCCTCCATCCTTTCCCGAATTTTCTCCAGCCCCCTGTACGTCCTCATCTTCGCGGCACTCAGGGAAAGGCCTGATATCTCCGCAATCTCTTCGAATGAAAGCTCCTGATAGAATCTCATTACAACCAATTCTCTAAGGTTGTCTGAAAGACTGTGAAAACAAACATTCAGACGCTTTACCTTCTGATCTCTCATCAGAGAATGCTCGGGGGTTAAAGACTTATCTCGAGACGAAAAATCAGTATCCTCCGCAAAGTCGCGCAAAGGTATCTTTTTCTCCCTCTTCAAGTGATTGCGAACAATATTCAATCCTATCGTATAGAGCCAGGTAAAGAACTTCCTTTTCTGATCGAAACGCCCGAGATTCTCAAAAGCCTTTATAAATGTTTCCTGCGCGAGATCGCTGGCGTCTTCGCAGGACCCCGTCATACGGAAGGCAAGGTTAAATATCGGCACTTTGTATTTGTCCACAATCAGGGCGTAGGAATCACGATCTCCTTCAAGAACAGATCTTATTATGTCGATCTCTTTTTTTTCTTCCATCTTCAGTACCGGATAGATTGAAAATCAGGGCTGCTCATATAACCAACTTGGGCAGTTCCCCTGAATGTACATTTATTATCCCGTCAGCATAAGAAATTTACTCGCCGGGATCACGAAACAGTTTCCGGGGAATGTTTCAACTTTTGAGGCATTACATACAATCTGGTAAAAAGGAATGCCTAGTTTCTCCCCATAAAACTTCCCTGCTTTACTGATGTCAGCATTGTTCTCCTTTGCCTCAAGCAGACAGACAGGATGATCTTCTTTTACCAGGACAAAATCAACTTCCCGCTTTTCTCTGTCTCGCAGATACCGGATTTCAAAATTACCCAAGCCGGCTTCCGTCATTCGTGCCGCCATACGTATGAGGCTGACCGCCACAAGGTTTTCAAAAACAATCCCAGGCTCAGACAGCATTGACCAATCAAAGAAATAGAGTTTTTTCTCCTTTTTTATTGCCCGAGCTATTTTTTTATGCCAGGGACGCAGTGTAAAAACCAGATAAAGACCCTGTAAAATATCTATCCAGTTCTTAATGGTATCGTATTTTTTGCCCAGGTCTTCACTCAATGACGTAATGCTCATCCGAGAACCGACTTTTGAAGGAAGGATTTCCACGAGCGTCTCAAGGCCCTTTATGTCCGCAATCCGTGAAAGATCACGTACGTCTTCTTTTGTCAGCAGGTTTCTGTAATCCTTCTGCCACCTTCGATGAAACTTTTCTGTACCTCTGAGAAAGGGTTCAGGGAAACCCCCGAATTTTAAGAGGTTTTTAAGCGCCTCATCCGCTTCCGGTATGTTAGCTTCCCTCGCGCGTCCTGCCAGAAGGTTACCGTCAGCAAAAATTCCTCCGTCATCGAGAATATGAGAAAAATCAGATGTGACCTCCGGGAGTCCCAACGGAAAAAGTTGATAAGAAAAGTATCGTCCAACCAGCGAATCACCGGATTTCTGAAAATAGCCGAGCCTGGCCGAACCCGTGACAAGGAGCCGCATTCTTTCGCGATTCATATCGTAAAGACCTTTAAGAATATTCCTCCATTCCGTATGCTTATGAATCTCATCAAACACAAAGGGAAGAGGATCGTTTCTGAATCTTTCATCAATAATATTTCTGAAATAGAGTGGATTTTTCTTGTACGCTGTCATTAACGACGGGTCATCCCAGTTAAAGTACGTGTCTTCCGAGCTAAGTGATTTAAGCCAATTCTGAGCGAACGTGGTTTTCCCCACCTGCCGTGGACCGGTCAGAAAGATCATCTTTCCCGTCGTCATTTCAGGGTCAAATATATAACTGCCTATCAATCGTTCCATGTCGATCATTATCCATATTGATGGAATATTGTCAAGACAATTTTCCACAGGTATGGAATATTGTAGAGAGGAGAGCGCGGGCTTACTCACCGAAAAGGTTGAAATTTGATTATCGGGGACATGAATGGAAGGGCGCTACAGCCCCACCTCCTCCATGCTGATGACCGTGGCCGTTGTAGTATTCATGGTAGAGCTTGTGTCGGAACAGTTAGCGCAACTGAGGTTTGAGCGAACGGATGAAAACTGACCGGCATGTATTGAAAATTTGACATGACGACCTGTAAACGTTCTACTTCAATCTATGGTTTTGTATAACATTTAGTTTGATGGAGGAAGCTATGAAATCTTCAGATATCATGAAAGCAAAAGTCTCTGCCAAGGGCTGGATCGTGATCCCGGCAGCGTTGAAAAAACGCTTTTGTCTGAAGCCGGGTGATATGGTTGAATTTCAGGCAAAGGAATACCGCATAACCCTTATTCCCGAAATTGTGGATCCGGTTGAAGCGCTGTATGGAAAACTGGCGGGCACAACATCCCTGTCGGAAGCGTTACTTGAAGACAGGACTGAGGAACTGAAGAATGAAGAAGAGAACGTACATATTCGATAGCTTCACTCTTATAGCATATCTTCAGGCCGAGTCGGGCGGTCAGAAAGTAAAAGAACTGGTGAAAAAAGCAGAAGCGGGGCGAATATCTGTACTGATGAGCGCCATCAATTTCGGCGAAATAATATACATTATCGAACGTAAGCTGGGACGCAATACTGCGGACACTATTTTAAGGGACATATCCAGATTAGCAGTGCCGGTAACCGTTATCTCTATTCCATCGTCTGCTGCAGTAAACCCGTAACTGAAGTCGTCAGTTGCAGGCTTATTGAGATCGGCATGTGTTATAACATTGTTTATGTTGGTATCAATATCAGAGCCAATATTGCCATTTAACGCTACGTGCGCGTAAGACATGCTCAAAGTTGACATCCATTCAGCAGCGGCCCCTTCCATGGCCTTTAGCTTTGCTTGATCTGACAAATGCATATATTTCGGGACTAACACGGCGGCGAGAATGCCCAGTATGATCAGGCCTGTTATGATTTCAATTAAAGTAAAGCCTCCCTGGTCCTGATTTGGAAAGATTTTTTTGTCTCATTCCTGCTGTCCCTTACTCAGAAAAAAACGATGCCAAACGGATGCGCATTAAAAGATAGAACGGGTGACAAGATAACTCACGAAAACAACCCCAGCCCCGCCGTAAAGCAAAAAAAGACAACGGCGAGACTGCCGCCTGATTGCAACCAATAAAAAAAACGGGGCGAGATATACACTTTCTCGCCCCGTTTTAAACTTCGGAGAAGGGATTAATATGGCAGCACCCAGTCCCTGGTGGAAGTGTCACCAACTACAAAAGTAGTCGAACCAGCTTTGCCGGAAACCACTACGGTTACTCCATCAACGGCTGATGCTACACTAAACAGGTAATCAAAGTCATCACTTCCAGGCTTGTGACCATTGCCATAAGCTGCAATCGCAAGTGCGTCAGTAGCGGCGGTACCAGTTAGGGTGCCGGCTAACGCTATGGACGCGTAGCCGAAGCTACAGGTTGACATCCCTTCAGCAAGGGCCCCATCCATCGCCTTTTGCTTTGCTTGTGCTGTCATATTCATATACTTCGGCACAGCCACCGCGGCGAGAATGCCCAGTATGATCAGGACCGCGATAATCTCGATCAGTGTAAAACCCTTCTGATTTCTCAACTTGTCTTTCATTTTGAAAACCTCCTTTTCCTAAACAGTTTTTTTGTTCTACTACTCATAACTCTTTCCGTCTATCTACCCCTAAATGAGGCACATTCCATGCCATATCTGCCGATTTGTTGATTACCTCCCCTCTTTTTTCTTTCTAACCGCTACACTTTCAATTTTGAGGGATTCGTAAGAAATCCCCAAAACTTCATGCTAAACCCCGTATCCGGTACGGGGCAGGCCCGATTCGGCATCCACAACATACTGAAACTACTGGATTCCGGCTTCCGACGGAATGACAAAAATGATGTCATTACAAGTCCTGATTCTGTGGAGCACAGAAACCCTACGCTACACAACAGGGTACTTTCCATTATAATGACGACGTGTCGACATAGCGGTGCTTTCTACAAACGCGTCCAATCCTTGCAAATGCCCCTCTATCCCCAGATGCAAAACTCCAGATGATGGAGCATCTCCTACAAATTTTGTTGCTTTTTCAGCGCGGGGACGTCTATCTCGTGTTTCCGTATCCGGTTCCAGAGACTGCGTTCCTTAATACCAAGCAGTGCTGCCGCCTTTATCTGTTTGCCATCCGCCCTCACAAGGGCCTTGATTATCATCTTCTTTTCCAGTTTTTTTAACTGATCATCTATCGACACACCTTTCGTTAATTCGACAGAGGATGCCCTACGGTCATCCTCCGCAAGTAAATCCGCAGGCAGGTCTGGGATCTCAATAACACCCGATTGGGTCATCAGGGCGGCCCGTTCTATCGCACTCTGAAGCTCTCTCACATTGCCGGGCCATGAATACATCTTCATATACTCCATCGCTTCCGGAGAAATCTTTAGCGGTTTGGATAGGTTCTTGAGGAAATAATCCGTCAGGACGGATACATCTTCTCTCGTCCTGAGCGGAGGCAATATCAGGGGAAATACGTTAAGGCGGTAATACAGATCCTCTCTGAATTCTCCCTCTTTCACCATCCGGGGGAGATCTTTGTTGGTGGCTGCGATAAAGCGCACATCCACACGTATGGACTGATTACCCCCGAGTCGCTCAAACTCCCTCTCCTGCAACACGCGAAGCAGCTTTGCCTGCGTCTCCAGGGACATATCCCCTATCTCGTCCAGAAAGATGGTGCCGCCATCGGCCAGTTCGAATTTACCCATCTTCCTTGCGGTGGCTCCAGTAAAAGCCCCCTTTTCATACCCGAAAAGCTCACTTTCAAGAAGATTCCCGGGGATGGCGACGCAGTTAATCGTCACAAATGGTTTACCTGCGCGAAGGCTTTGTTTGTAGATACTCGTGGCTACAAGTTCCTTGCCCGTACCACTTTCACCCATGATGAGAATCGTGGTATCCGTAGGAGCAACCTTAAGGAGCTGACTGAGCAGGCCGCGTATCGCTTTACTCTGGCCGATTATCTCCGGAAAAATTTTCTTTGCTTCGATCTCTCCCAGTATTTCCGTGGCATTTCTCAACACCTGACTGTAGTGCTCGATGTCGTCAACGGGCTTTTGCCTTTCTTCAGAAACAATATCCCGGAATACCATCAGCTTTTTTGTTTGCCCGACAAATTGTTTTAATGGCCTCAGTACAAGCCATATGAGCAGAAATCCGAACAGGAATGTAAGCACTATTACCCCGCCCCCCCATAAGAAGCGGTATGAACCACCCGCATGCAGGGCGACAATAAAAGATAATGCTGACATCCCAGAGAAGATAGCGGGAATAATGATGTAGAGACTTATGGTGTACTTTGGATTGGTTACAAATGATTTTTTATTATTTTTATCGATCTTGGGCATGTTTTATTGCTTGCTTTACTACTTGACCATATTTGTGAGATCCCACATGGGGAGGTATATGGCCAGAGCGAAAAACCCGACCACCGCCGCGAGGGAGACTATCAGTATTGGTCCTATCGCATCAGACAATCCCTTGACGGCATATTCTACCTCATCATCATAATGGGTGGAAACCACTTGAAGCATTTCTTCAAGCTGCCCTGATTCTTCACCAACCGCGACCATATCGACTATCATAGGGGTAAAATACTTTGCCGATCTCAGGGGACCGGATATTCCCCTACCCTCTTCAATTTTGTCTTTCAGTCTGGAAAATTCCCGGCTTATGGCCGCGTTTCCTATAGTTCCGGAGAGAATTTCAAACGCGTCCAGAACGGAAACACCACTCGCCTGTAAAATGGAAAATATACTCGCGAAGCGGGACATCGCCGCCTTTACAAGAAGATTTCCTACTAAAGGTAAACGCAGAAAAACCTTATCCCTTACATATCGCCCCGATTCGGTCTTGAACCAGTATCTCAAACCCATAACCGCAAGAATAAAACCGCCCAGCAACAGGTACCAGTAGTCATGCAGAAACCGGTACATATACAGGCATATAGCAGTGGGCAAAGGAAGATCCAGGCCGGCTTTGGCAAATATCCCCACGAACTTGGGTATAACAAAGGTGAGGAGTACAAAAAAGGCCCCGACAAGAGCAATCACAACAATGGCAGGATATTGCAGGGCAGCTTTGATATCTGATCGTATCTTGTGCTCGTGTTCCAATATATAGACGAGGCGATCAAGAACAACAGGAAGGGTACCGCTGGACTCCCCCGCCTTGATCATACTGACATACAGGGAAGAAAATATATTTGTGTGTTTCCCGAAGACTTCCTGCAGGGAAAAACCCTCCTTTATATCCACAGACATGGAGGACAAGGCTCCCTTGAGTTTCAGGTTCTGAGTTTGATTCTCCAGCACCTCCAGCACCTTGAGTATCGGCAACCCGGCAATGAGCATGGTTTTGAACTGTTTGGTAAACAGTATCAGTTCTTCCGTTTTGATGGGTGTCAGCTTTGCCTTTATATTGTCCAGGAAACCGCCGGATGCAAGACCCTTTTCAGTAACGGCGGAAGGAATAAATCCCTGTTCACTCAATAAGTTCTGTACTGACTCAATCGATTCGGCTTCAAGAACACCGGAAACGCTAGCGCCCTTCTGATCGATGGCCTTATAAGTAAAGTGTGGCATCAATGTCTCTCTTCTACATCAACATAACCGTTGATGCCGCTTCTTCAAGTGTTGTTATGCCACGGACCACCTTATCCGCGGCGTCATCTTTGAGAGTCCGGAGGGTTCCGGCCTTTTGGGCTGCCCGCGTAATTTCCTGTGCCGTCTTTCCTTTGAGGATCATATCCTGAATTGACTCATCAATTTGTAAGACCTCAAAAACACCTGTACGCCCCTTATATCCGGTATTCATGCACTGAGCGCACCCTCTGCCCCGCTGGAAATCGGCACCTTCCACCTTGTCAAGCCCCCATGCCTTCAAAGCCCTGACAGGAGGGTTATATGGTTCTTTGCAGTACGGGCAAACCGTTCTTATAAGACGTTGCGCGAATGAGACCAGAAGAACGGAAGATGTGAGAAACGGCTCAATACCCATCTCTGTAAGCCTTGTAACAGCCCCGGCCGAGTCATTCGTGTGGAGGGTGCTCAAGACCCGGTGACCCGTGAGGGCCGCCTGTACCGCGAGACCCGCAGTCTCACCGTCTCTGATCTCACCGATCAGCATGACATCGGGGTCCTGGCGGAGTATCGATCTGAGCCCGCTGGCGAAGGTCATGCCCGCCTTGCGGTTAAGCTGGACCTGGCGTATATGATCCACCCGGTACTCGACAGGATCTTCCAGTGTAACGATATTGACATCGGGTTTATTGAGTTCCCGCAGAATCGCGTAAAGGCTTGTGCTCTTGCCGCTGCCCGTCGGCCCCGTGCTGAGTATCATGCCATACGGTTTGACGATGGCCTCCTCTATTTTTTCCCTGTCATCATGAGACATTCCGAGCTGTTTAAGAGAATAAACACCGGAACTCATATCAAGGAGACGCAGTACTATATTCTCCCCATAGATGGTAGGAAGAGCAGATGCCCTGATATTGATCTCCTTGTTGTCCATTTTAACCGTAAACCGCCCGTCCTGAGGAATTCTAGATACAGCTATATCCATACTGGACAGGATCTTTATACGCGATACGATAGGAAGCATAAGGGATTTTGGAGGTGATGGGACTTCACGGAGTCTCCCGTCAATACGAAACCTCAACTGGGCCTTATCCGCCTCAGGACTGATATGTACATCGCTTGCGCCTTCGCGAACACCCTGCGCGATTATGGAATTCACAATACGAATAACGGGGGCCTCCTCGGCCATACCCTGTAAAGAACTGACACGGATATCAGCTTCTGCCGAAGACGATTCTTCTTCGATATCCACGTCTTCCATTCCCTCCAGGACTTGCTGCAATCCCCCCGATTGAGTGCCGTAAGTAAGGGTGATCAGCTGGTTTATCTCCTTCTCTGAGCAAATAACAGGCGTGATTTCCATGTTTGTTAACATCTCAGAGTAATCAATGGCGCTGATGTCCATTGGATCAGCCATGGCCACAGTGAGGAGATTCATCTTTTTCTTTAAGGGAGCTATCTGATATTTCTGAGCTATATCAATGGGAATCAGGCCCGACAGACCCTGATCTACAGGATAATCATCGGGAACATATCTTTCGATTTTCAGCTGTTTGCTGATCTGGTTTATAATCTTGTCCTCTCTGATCAACCCCTCCTGAACCAGATATTGCCCGAGTTTCAGATCTGTCTTTTTCTGACCTACCAGTGCCTGTTTTAACTGATCTTCAGTCAACAGGTCGGCATCTATAAGCATTTCCCCTAATCTCTTCCGTATTCTCAACTTACAGCCCTTTCCTCTTTTAACAAATAGTTATTAGTGAGATCCCATATCGGAAAAGAAAACCGTGTCTTCATCCCATTCCTTAATAATCTTCGCGCCTGAAGAGATAAATCGGGGCAAACCGGTAATGGCATTTTGCGCTGACTTCTCGTCGGTGAACCCCTTTTTCAGGATGACAGTAAATTTTAGGCCCTCTCGAACGTTCCAGTAGGAAAATATCTGAATAGGGGGCAACTGCCTCGGATATTTTTTATATAATCTGTAAATATCCTCGAGGTTGTCTTTCTGCGCCACCATCACCCAGCATATCCATTCCGAGGCTGGACAAAAAGCGGAGGGAATAGCTGGAAGATTAATTACTTCCCCCGGCATAATCCTGTTCAGATTCTCTATATGAGGATTGGTTTCCTTTATCAATTTAAGCTGCTTAAGCTCGCAATCGCCGTATATACTTCTCGCTATTCTAGAGACAGTTTCATCTTTCTTTATACCCAAACGTCCCAGTGACTGCGGATAACTCTCCTCGGGCAAAAGCTCTTTTTCGGTGGTGGGCGAAACCTCAACCGGAGGTTTCTCGGGAAGGGCAACCACCTCCGCGGATTGAACCGCGATCGGTTCTTTCTCTTCTTTCAACAGCTCCTTTTGAACGGGCTCGGCCATCGACACCGCCTCAGCCGAAGGAGACTCGCTCATCGAAACAAATAAATAATCATACTTAAATCCAAAGACGATCAAAGCGATCAGGCACGCGAGGGCGGCGGCCCATACAACCCTCCCTGTCCTCACGGACTTTTCTTCCCCGCGTGCGCAGAAACGCACCAGAGCCCACCCTGCCCTTGAACGGTTTTGAATAATAAGCGTGAGAATAATCTGGTGACAAAGCCTGACGATTTTTCTCGGATATCCCCTCGTGATACGATATATTGCCCACAGAGCCAGAAATGTAAAGGAAACCACTCCATTCCCGGTATTTCCACCGGCAATATCCAGGCGGAATTGTATCATCGCTCTCGTATCGGCAAAGTTCAAGGGGGAAAGATCGTAGGAGAGGTTAACACGATCCGCAAAGCCCGGATGCCCTTCAAGCACCTGATAAAACTCCTTCTGGGCAAAAATAATGATCTGCAAAAGTTTGTGGTCATTCGTCTCATAATTGAGAAATTCTCTCAACATCTCAAGGCAAAAATCCGGGATCTTCTGCCCCTCGTCTATGATCAGCACAAGGGTCTTTTCCTCACCCACCCCTTTATCAAAAAGGTGGTTCTTAATCTCCTCTTTTACCTGCCATTCCGTAATATCAGGCTTACTGACATCAATGTTAAGCATATCACCTACGGCATGGAGAAATTCCATCGGCCTGCTGTAATAGGGGTCTATCATGAGGTATGTCTCAACGTCCTCATCATCGGCAAGCCTGCGTATAATCTGCCTGCCCAGCGTGGTCTTCCCCGTCCCCACATCTCCGATGACCACATTCAGCCCTCGGCGCAGGCGCACAGCAAGCTCCAACTTCTGCAAACATTCCACGTGCTGCGGAGACTGGTAAAAAAACTCCGGTTCCGGAGAATTTGAAAAAGGTTCTTTCGTAAGATTTAATATCTTGTAATATTCCATATCTAATAGTTATAGGTAATTTTCTGTTCCGCGCCGGAACTTCCCGGAACATTGGGAAGGGTGTCGGCCGGGGTGAAGACAAACTCTACCTCCTGTTCGTCCTCTGTCGGGTCGAGGGTAACGTATAACCGGTAGGGATAATTTGTATAGGGATTCCCCGGATCTCTGAAGGTTCCCTCGTGTTGATAGCATTGGGGATAAGCCACATTAATTTTTTCGGTTTCGCCGTTATATGTTACCGTAAAGGTCGAACCCACGATAGGGGGATTCCCATTCGGATCCTGTATATAAACGGTATAGTATACCGTATTATCAAACAGGATCTGATCGATGGTCATCGAACAGTTACCGGAGAACAGTATGGGCATCCGTGCCATTACGGTGTTGCCGATACCGTCAACTTTCTCATCCCATACGGGGTTCCCCGTATCCAGACCACTCTCTGCCCGGTACAGTTCTATACCTTCACCTCCGACAAAAAGCCCGACAGGATCAGCGAGGACGTCCTTAGCCATAGCCATGGCATAGAGGGCATTCCCGGAAAGCCCGGTATTTGCCTCGCCCCAGTTCCCGGCTGCCATGGATCCGTTGTTCAACGCGTGAAAATACACATCTCCAGTCGCCTGATCAACCGGCCCGTCATAGGAAAGGGCGTATAATTTCCCATTCACGGAATCAGCCAGAAGATCCTTTATCGAGGCGCTCCGGCCCGCTTTCATTCCGTCCGGGTACTGTGTCCAGTCTGTCCCGCTGTTCGTGCTTACCCACACACCCGCATTCAGTGTCCCGGCATAGATAGTATCATCCGCGCCGCCCTTGGATGAGGTGCTCAGGGAAAGGGATGTTATATAATCACCTGTAAAGTTAGATCTTTCACTCCATGTCTGGCCGCCATTGGTACTCTTGAAAAGACCCACATTAGTGGCCGCGTAGAGAATGGCTAAGTTTTCATGCGTATTCGGAACTTTTACTATATCCCATACAGTCCACCCATGACCTATATCGCTCGCAGTAACGTCGAAGGTGAACATGTCGCCATCGGCGAAGGGAATTAACCCTTCATTGATGATGAAACTCACTTCATCATTGTCCGATGTATAGACAATGTTATTTTGCGCGGGGTAGTGCTGGTCGCCGGATTTGGTAGGTTCGCCGCTGACTGTCCAGAAGGTAGTCGGCCCAATCGTCGTGAAGGTAAAGGCGTCTCCCGCTTCGAAGGGAATTTTCCCGGAATAGATCGTGAACGCCACCTCGTCATTATCCGAGTCATAAGAACAACCCGTATGTGCTATGTCACTCTGCACTCCGGATACCGTGCCGGACACACGCCAGAAGGTGGACGTCTTGAAGGAGATTACATCATCCTTAGCAAAAGCTAGACTTCCCGAGTTTATGATAAAATTGAGCGCACTGGATACATAAGCCACGCCCACAGTGGCATCCGGCTGGGTCCCTGAGTAGGAACCAACGACACTAAACAGGGCGTCTCGTGTCGAAGAAGCACCATCGGGATCAGCGTTAATGCACTTCAGTGTCCAAGTCTCCGAAACGGCCCCTTTGAGTACAATTTCGTCGACTGTTCCATTTCCGGCATTGGTCGATCCCGGCACAGGCGCGTCAGCCGATCCCGTATAGGTCACAGTCCAGTTCTCCGAAGCAGTGCTGTCGGATGTCTCAACGGACGACATTGTGCCGTTTCCCACCGCATCTTTACCCAGTACGGGAACAGTGGCGCTCGCACCAGTCACAGAGCAGGTTGCCGTCCATGTCTCGCTCTGCGAGGAATACGAAATAACAGGATCTGACATCTTCCCATCTCCGACATTCGACCCTCCCTCTTCCCTTTCCGGCCAGGGCTCGCTGGCGGTACCGCAGGAGGGCTGAAAATTTGTACCGTTCACGGAATATAAGATACCCAGCCCCTCGGTTCCCGTCCACACATAGTCACTTCCCCCACCATCGCACAGTACGGTCAGAATGGCCGCGTTTGTGTTGAAGACACCGTTCCATTCTTCAACATTATTACTGTTCCAGTTCATTCCGCCATCCAGAGAGCGGTATAAACTCCCCGCCCCCAGATAGCCTGTCCCCACATAAACAGTGTTGTGGTTGTCGGGATCGACGCATATGGCGCTATGACCTTTAATATAAGGGTCAATCCAGTTCTGTCCCTGTTTCGGATTGTCAGTTGAACGGCTGATGTTTTCCCAGGTCTCTCCGCTGTCTGAGGACTTGTAAACACCGCCGCCATTGGTCCCCGCGTAGGCAATATGATTGTCAGGATATGGCGTTACCGCGAGGGATGTCACGCGTGTGGTCGGTCCCCCTTGTGTCTCGGCCGTTACCGAAACAAACCCCTGCATCGGTGTCGGGCCGGATGTCGTTACAAGCGTGCTGGTGGCAGTTCCGGATTCACCTGTTGGGACAACAGCTGGATAAATCATCCCCCCCGTACCATAAGTCTTGAAAGAGACAGATGTCTTGGCCTGTACGGGATTGCCGTAGATATTGCCGAGCCAGGCAGTAATGATATCTTCAAGGCCTACGTGGCTCAGACCTGATATATTGAGATAATTGGCCGACAGGCTGAATTCTTCTGCAACCACCTTATCATTATCAAACCGTGTAAATGGTATGTTAATTTGCTTCACTGTGCCTTCAGCCGTAGCTGTAACCCTTGCGGTTCCTTGTTCCCCGGAAGCCGACAGAGAAGCGGTAACTGTGTTCCCGCCACTTTCCGTATACACCGTGTACTCCAAGCTTCCGCTCTCGGCAAACGTGCCAAGGTTTGTGGAGAAAGTAACCAGGACAGCCGCGGATAGAGGGCTGCCCTCGTTGTCAAAGAGCGCAGCCGTAACAGTTGAAGTGCTGAAACCGTTAGCGGGTATGCTGGCCGGATTGGCGCTGAGCGATATGGAGCCCACCGATGAAGGCACTGTCTCTTCTTCTCCACCGCCACCGCATGAAACAACAAATATGAGGGCGCAAACAATAAACGCGACCGCAAAACCATTTTGGAGATATCTCATTTTCATCTCACAACTCCTTATATCCTTAATTATAAAACTCTTGAAAAAATGTTCGAAAAAAATCTTTCGTTAATAGCGCACAGCGCATAGCTTTGAATTTAAAAGATGCCGGTTTACCTGGCTCTGGCTATAGCACACTTAAGACCCTTGATGTTCTTTTCCAATGAAGCAGAGACATCGGCGGCCTCACGACGAGTTTGATAACCTTTCAAGCGCACAACAAACCATTTCTCATTTAAAGCGTCCACTATTTCACTCACGATTGGAGAATACCCCATATCCGACAATTGCTTCGTTAAGTTCTCCACATTTCCTTTTTCTTTAAGAGATGCGACCTGAATCAAATAGTTACCAGCATCTTGTTCGACGTTTTTCGGAAGCATCGTTTTTGTTTTCGGTAAGGTATTCTTATCCGATTTGATCGTTGAATGTTCTATCTCAGCCGCTGCATTTTTCTCTGTTTCTTCTATTCCCCCTGTTTCACTGACTATACCCTGTTTTAAAACATGAGGCGTGATAAAAATCAGCACTTCTTCCATCTTCTCAGCCTTACTCTCACCCTTGAACAGATAGCCCAGAACCGGGACATCCTTTAACCACGGGATACCACTATCGCCTCCGGAACTCCTTCGCCTGGTGAGTCCTGATATAACAATAGTTTCTCCATCTCTTACCATTAGTGTCGTATCGGTTTGTTTCTTTATGATATACGGGTTTCCCTGGACGTCACGCGAGGAATCAACTTCGTCCTTCTTGACAAGTATCTTCATCTTCAAGTTTTCGCCATCAATTACATGAGGCGTAATTTCCAGACGGAGAACCGCATCCTTCCATTTAATTTCCTGCTCACCGTCCTCAACAGATACATAGGGAATTGTTTCGCCGTTCTCGGTGAATGCCATCTTATTGTCCAGCGTGGTAATAGAGGGACTGGACAGGATGTTCAGCTTGCCCTCCGATTGCAACGCGGTTAACTGAATCTCAAGAATGTTTCCCCCCGAGTTTTCCAAACATCAGCCCAAGCGACGCCAACCCGCCTGCATTAGCCATGGCACTACTACTAACCGGAAAATTTACGCCCATACCCTGCCCACTGATGCCGGCAGAGCCGTACGCTGGCGCATATCCACCATCTTTTGGATTAACTCCCGAAGTGCCTCCACTCCCACCTGGCGTAATAAAGTAATCACTGGACTTGTTACCAATACCCACCGAATTGCCGTACATGCCACCCCATTGAATCCCAAGGTCTCGGGCGGTCTGTTTGGTTGTTTCAACAATATTCGCCTCTATCCGGACCTGCGGAGTAGGTTTGTCGATCTTATTGATTATCGGAACAATTTTTTCAAGATCGCTCCTTGCCGCTTGTATGATTAATGAATTTGTATGTTCATCCACCTTCACCGAACCATAAGGCTCACCCTTTTCATTCCTGGTCAGAAAACCTGCGAGGTTTTCCATGAGCTTGCCAGGGTCTGCATAGTCAACGGGAACAATCATCGTCAATAGAGGAGATAACCTGCTTCTTATGATCTGCTGCTCCCTTTTCTCTCTCTGAATATTTTCCAGCGCGAGATCGTTTTCCAGGTCTGCGGCTGTCGTTATCCTTATTATATTACCCTCCCACACGTATGAAAGCATCTTGGAGCGCATAATGCTGAGAAACGCCTCATCCCATGAAACCTGCTTAAAATCTGCACTGATTTTACCTTTTATCTCAGATTTGATTAATATATTCTGCTTGGCCGCTTTTGCCAGTGTACGTAGAACAACGCTTATCTCTGTGTCGCGCATTACAAGTGTTACCTTCACAGTCGGAAGAAGCGCTTCTTTGATCTTCTCGCCCCCTATCATGCCCGGGTCATCCGGTATTTTCAGTGAGCGTTCCCTGGCAACCGGCGACTTGCCAACGGATTTTTCCGCTTCGAGACTCCATTTATCAAAAAATGGATCTGTTTTAATCTCTTTCGTGCCGGTACAACCGAAGGCCAGCACACCGACCATAATCACCGGAAACAGCCTTACCAATTTATTTCTCTTTATTACCCTCAACACCATATCCTCCATTAGGGGCTATTACTCTTCCAGCAACGGAACGGTAATGTCTGTCCTGCTTATTTTCCCCTCGATAACAACTTCGAAGGACCTTATGCGCTTAACGACATATCCCCCTATCTCCAGTTCATCACCGACTTCATAACTCACGCTGTTTATAACTGCTATCCTCCTTTTGTCGATCTCCAGATAGCCGGTATACTCCAAGTTCAAGTCCGAGGTGCTCATCGAAAACAGGTTGACTCCATAGAAGGGGTCCCTTTCCCAATTAGCTTCAGCCCTGGAAACGATATAGGCATAGGCCGAGTAGGAACCACTACCTTTTAAGACCTCTGAGGCATCCTCTATGAGATCGTCTATCCCTACCACATCCTCCTGGGACACACCTTGTGTCGGTTTCGACGACGGAGCAATGAATAGGGCATAAACACCATACAGAACAGCGGCTAGCATGAAAACCACTATTACTATCTCCCTTGTCGATACCTTAACCCTTTTCATATTTTCCTTATAATTTCAACCAGTTGTCAAATACTCGACCAATAGTTTCCAGACACATGACATCATTGACATCAAAGCTGAAAGAAATAGATTGAGCATTCTTTGTCTTCAGCCTTTCACCTCTCTTACTCGATTGCCAGCCATACCTTGAGATAGCATTCTTTGTACCCGGTTTCCTGCGTTATCTCTATTTCTTCAACCCTATCCAGGAAAGGTACTTCTCCCAGTTCTACCAGGAATTTTCTGAAGTCGAAAAGTTTTCCCTTCAGGCGAATACTGACCATGATATCATTGGATTCCTCTGTCATGGTCGCCACATCCGGACTGACAGATACAACCACCATGTCGTACTTGTCCGCGATCTTTTTAAACAGTGACGAGACGGTATAAATCTCATTTCTGGAAAATCCTTTTTTCTCAGGCAGAGGCAATCCCTCAAGAACCTTATCCTCTCCTCTCTTTATCATTTCTTCATAGAGAGGCAACAGAACCTCCTGTTTTCGCATACGGTCCAAAGACTGTGCCGTCTTCACGTTTATGACACCCAGCGATCTCTGGTACGGGTAAATAGCAGCGAAATAGAAGATTATAAGCATAACGACACATATCAAAAGATACATCGCGCTACGGCCGGGAATCTTGCCACTATGTGTCTGTATATTCTTCATCTTGTATCCTGGGCAAAATCAATATTCAGACTGAAATAAAGCGCTTCACTCGAGTAAAGGGGCCTTTTATCACTTTTATCAATCGTAACTTTTTTAAAAATAGGGGAATTCTCAAGCTCAAGAACATATCTCGCCAGCACAGACTCGGAGTCGGCGGAAGCAACCGTAACAACACCGGTTATACTCATTTTCCCCACAGGTTTCCTGCCTTCTTCTCCGGCGTCCTCACCCATGTTGGCCTTAACGGTTAAGAGATATACGTATGTTGGAGTCAGTTTCGCCAGTTCCCCTATAACCGCAACACCAAAATACACCTTCTTGAATCTTTTTAATACAACCCTATTTTCCCTGATTTTAGAAACCATCTCACTGGTGACATTTTCAACATTCTGATCGCTGCTTCCCAATTGCTGCTCAAGTCCTGCCAGCCTGATTTCTTTCTTGTCAACAATATCGCCCATCCAGAAGAAAACACCGATAAGAATTACCATAATCACCGCGAACGTGGAAAATATCAAACTGTTAACGCGTTTGATGCTTTTAAATTTCTCCTTGTCAGCATATGTAAATAGAAGGTTAAGGGTACGAGACAGACTCGACAACGCTAGACTCAGGACAGACGCAAAGGAAGCCCTGTGGAAAACGGAGGTATTTGACGTAATGTTGCCGGAGAATGGACTCTCCGGGGCCATGGGATCCAGCGCACCGCTCTTTATCTTGAGTTGACCACCGACATAATCAATTATAGGCATGCAAACATCCATACCGCAGGAAACATATATGAAATCTATGCCTTTATTGCCCAGAACGATGGTGTTGTGCTCAAAAGTTCTTTCCACCTGCCGTACAAGCCTTTCCAGAGCAGGACTAATCATTTCAAATATTCTCTCTCTGTTAAGACCAAAGTGCTCGGCTTTTCCCTCCGACGGCTGAGAATCGGAACCAAGACTAAATACCAGACTTCTCGCATCCTCCATACTCATTGGACTTGATGTCTGCTCAGACCCGAACCCCTCACCAGTAGAGACACCCTCCCCATCAACCAGAACAGCAGAAGCGGTATACTCATCCATGAGAGATTCAACCATGCTGTTAATTCCCGCCCTTATGCCACGCGTCATTACCAGATTTCCATCAGAGAAGATGTCTATGCGCGACGAGCTGTCTCCAATACATAGAGTGGCCACAGTTTGCACTGGGAAAGGCATCCAGTCAGTCCTGAACAAATTTTGCAGAGCGAAAGGAGCAACAGTAAGACCGGCCAAGGGAAAACCGATACTGTTAAAGAGATTTTTGATCTCCTCCACTTCACGCTTCGGAGCGGTACATACCAGCACCGACAGTTTGGTAATACCGGATTCGACCACCTCACCCTGAACTTCAAAATCAAGGATCGTTTCCTTTTCCTCAAAGTTTATATTCTTCTTTGCGGTCCAATAAACGGTATTTTCAAGCTGCTTTTTCGCCACTTTGGGTATATGGATGCTCTGCACATTCGTGTTGTCTGACTGGATCAGGCCCCATAAGTTAAAATCCTTTCCAGAACCACAGAACTGCGTAAGCTCCGACTTCAGAAAGCCGGCAAATTCAGAAGTGCCTCTTGATATCCCAGTCTTAATCGGGATTTTTTTATAATTAAGCAATTTCCACTGGCCACTGGAAGGTTGATTCACCTTAACCAGCTTTAGTTCATTGTATCCGATTTCCACCCCGACAGACACGAATTTCCTTGCGAAAAAATTCAATATATTTCCCGTTCCTGTCTTTTTGGGTGGAAAAACTGGCAAAGTGTCAGGCGCTTCATCCGGTTGCTCATTGTTGGGTGGAAAAACTGGCAAAGTGTCAGGCGCTTCATCCGGTTGCTCATTGTTGGGTGGAAAAACTGGCAAAGTGTCAGGCGCTTCATCCGGTTGCTCATTGTTGGGTGGAAAAACTGGCAAAGTGTCAGGCGCTTCATCCGGTTGCTCATTGTTCCGAATCAGATCAAGCAGTTTTTCAGTAGAAGAAATATCTTTTGGGGAAGACAAGGTATCAAAGCCTCCATCTGGCTATCTAATAAAAACCCAACTAACTACAAACCGATGCTTCAACACATGAGGTAGTTCATCAAAACATGAGTAACTGTTTATCTTTTTTTAGAGCCTTCCTCTTATAACAATAATTATCGAAGAGCTTTTTAGCCTCTTCCATATAATCCCGGGGGAAGTGTTTCAAGGTGCGCAAACCGTATTGAATCTCGGGGGGATCCGGGATAATGCCCTTGTCTATATAACTCCTTATCGTTTTGGCGGAAACACCGAGAGTCTTTGCCACATCAGCAGTCGTGTAGTATGTCTTTCCTTCTATTATAACCATAAACAGTACCCTCTAATTTCAGAACGTCCTTACCGGGCATTCATATCAGTAGTTTCGCTAATACCGACTATTACCATAGGTTCCCCTCTACCTTACCTTTCGCACCTTTGTCAAGTATTTTTTTGTATTTTTTTTATTTCCATCAAGCACCCCAGATATTCGCATTACTGCTTTAATTTCAATCTAATACAAACAGCAACCGATATGCCGGGAACTCGTATTCCACCTTTTTGTGTAAAAATTGAGATATTGACACAACAACTGCTCATATAATAGGAATGTGCATAGGGGGTAAATATCTAAAACAGTGGGTTAGGGCAACTTCAATCTCTGCCCATACCATAAAAGCACCGATTGGCATGTGATACCTGAGAGTAGTTACAGGAAATAAATCATACAGGAGGGAAAAGAAGAATGGAAATAAAGAAGATATGTGTCTTGGGGGCAGGCCTGATGGGAAGCGGCATCGCCCAGGTCTGCGCACAGGCGGGTTATGATGTCTCCATGAGGGACATAGAACAGCGCTTTATCGACGGGGGAATGGACACGATACAGAAAAACCTCGCCCGGGGCGTATCGAAGGGGAAGATGGAGCCGGAAGAGATGGATGCCATTATCGGAAGGCTTACGCCCACCCTTGATATGAAAGAAGCGGCGAGCAACGCCGATATAGTGGTTGAAGTGATTATAGAGGTAATGGATGTCAAAAAGAAGGTGTACGCCGAACTGGAAGAGATCGTGCCGGACCACTGCCTCTTTTTCACCAATACATCCGGTCTCAGTATCACAGAGATGGCGGCCATTACAAAAAGGCCGGATAAATTCATAGGGACCCATTTCTT
>Ga0307992_1000343_pt1 | contig 29862 bp, 51 predicted proteins | sample EllFjometagen133_FD_203162 | JGI IMG/M metagenome (GOLD analysis project Ga0307992, IMG submission 203162) | Marine microbial communities from Ellis Fjord, Antarctic Ocean - #133 | ecosystem: Environmental > Aquatic > Marine > Unclassified | place: Southern Ocean | collected 2014-10-08
ACTACAAATCTTAATGGTGTTGTAGTAACAGTTACAGAATCCTGTAATGCATTTGCTCTGTCAACTATACCTAATGCACCATCTGCTATATCTGTATAGTTTTTAATTGTTCCAGCTGTGTCTAATGCTACGGCTCCGCCTATTAACGTATACCTTACTGCTGTTTGTGTGTTTCCCATGATTTTTTATTTTAAAATATTAAACAAAATTTTACTTATTTTTCTTTTCTTCTTTAGTAAAAAATTCATCAACATTTACAAGTTTTTTAATTAAAGGTATATGAGTGCCTGTAATTCCTTTGGCTTCATTTAATTTAATTATACCTTCTTCCAATTGTCCAATAATAACAGAATTGATATCTACTTCAATATCTTTGGCTTTTTGTTTATCCCAAAGAAAGGCTTGACCTTCCTGTCTGATATTACAATCTTCAATTTCTTTTACTGTAAATGATAACTCTTTTTTAAAATCTTCTACTAAATTTGCTACTAACCATTCGCTGCCTGTTTGTGGAAGAAATCCAATGATATGAATTCTGTCCGTAAAGTTTAATTTAACTTTCATGATTCTCCTAATTTAAAGTGTTTATTAAAATTATTAATGGAGAGAGATTGAAGGCTCCCTCTCCTAACTATGCCTTTTATATTATATTCCGTAAAATCTAATTAAGAATTTACCTTGTGAATAATCTCCTGCTGCTCCTGCACCAGAAGTTAAATAGAAATAATGAGTTGCTGTAGGAACATCTGTTGCTCCTTTAACCATTCCATTAGTCCAACTTTCTCCGGCAGCAATTAACTGTGTACCACCACCTGCTGCATCATCAATACTTAATGTTCCTGAAGCATTAGAATATAAATCTATATCAGCATCTCCTGCAGTAGGAGCTTCTAAGCATACCATTTCAATAGCTACAATAGTAGCACCTTGAATTGCTACAGTATATTGTCCTAAAGTAGCACTTGTAGTTTGTCCTGTATCTCCTATTACATCACCATCTGTAGCAACAGATGAAAGACCTGCTAAGTCAATATAAAATTCTGTTACTGTTAATCCTGATGTTCCTTTCTTTCCGTAAGGAATCCATGCATTAATTGCAGTACCCGGATTATCAATATCTGCACCTACTGCTGGTACAGGCATATCTGTAACGATAGATGTATCTGCATGTAAATGTGCTACTGTAGAAGCTGCAAGAGCAGATGGCATAGATAAATTTAAACCATAGACTGTAAGGTCTGCATCTGTATAATCTATTCCTGATAAATCAAGATTAATTCCGCTTAGTATTGATCCTGCTGTATGTGTAGGTGTTCCTGCATCATTACCATAAATAGATAGTAAATTATATGCACCAGCAGCAAAATCTACTGCTCCTACTGTATCATAATCAATAGTTGCTACATCAAAAGCTGTTGCAGATAATCCTGCAAATGTTGCGTTAAGATTGTAATCAACTTCCAATGCTGTTGCATTACTTGTTGCAGTACCTGCTCCTGTAGTAGTAGCTGAATAAGATGTTCCAAATACAGTTCCACTATAAATATCTGCAGTTGCTACTGCTGTACTATTTACTTGTTGTAGTGTAGCCATATAACCAGTAACTGAAGTAGCGCCACTTGCTGTTGCACTTGTAGCATTAGTAGAAAATAATTCTAACAATCTACTATTATTTGCTAATGCACCAACTGCTGTAGAATTAACTAATCCTTTAGAAATAACAAATCCAACTTTAGCATCATTATTAATTCCTACTCCATCAAAGTCTATACTTACTCCATAAATATTAGCACTAGATGCGGTATTGTGACCAATATGATGTCCGTACCAATCACCATCAGTAAATGTTCCTGTACTACCAGCAACTCTTGTTCCGTACCATGTAGCACCACTATCATTTAAAGTACCTGTAAAACCTACTGTAAGACCTGCATCTGTATCAGAGGTATCTCTTACACTTGAAATATCTACTGTATAACCAGAATAATCTGCTCTCTCTCCAGTAACTGCTGCTGCATCTACATAATAACCATGTACTGCTGCACCATTAGCATTACCTGCTAATCCTGTAAGAACAACATTAAATCCTTTTACTATTTCTGTACCACCTGTCATACCTGTATCATGACTTATAGCCACGTCTACTGCATTAACTGATGATGTTGTAGCAACTTCAACATTGATATCTAGAACTGTTGCTCCAGTATGTGGTGTCGTAGCTGCATCAATAGTATTGGTAGCACCTGCTGTTAATGTATAGGTAGAATACCCATCTTTAAATAATACTCCTTCAACAGTAACACCTGTATCTGCTGTATCTTCATTGATAACATCAAATGTACCTGTACCATCACTAGGAGCAATATCCAATAAATCGTCTCGTAAGTTGTTATAGTCATCTATAAAAACCCAACAGCGATTGTCATTTTTTGTTAAAACATTCCAATTGTTCTTGGTCAGTTTTCTTGATTTAAAACTCATAATATATATTTTAAATTATTCAACATTCATTGATTCTATTTTCTGAGACTGCCATCTATTATCTTTGACTGTCTCTAGTGCTATTGATACTGCTAATTGTACTATCTCTCTATGTATCGAGTCATCTAAGACACAATCTGTTTGTGCTGATAGTCCATCTATAGTATAACCAGTTAAGTCCTCTACAATGATTGGTGTAGGCTTTGCTATATACCTTACATAATATTGTAATATACCATAACTTCCTGATGTTACTATTTCATGTCTTTTAGAACCTGCTCCTTGAGCCTTACTAAAATCTAATCTCCATGCTGTAGCTTTTCTACCTTTATCATTAGGGTCTTTTGGCTTTACAAATGGATTATCAATATTTGACATATATTCATCATGTGTCTTAGGAAGAACTTTTATTCTTGTATATATTCTATTACCATAGGTATCTCCAATAACTGTACGAGAAGATGCATCAAGAACAGATTGTACAATATCACACCTAAGAACATTTGTTAATAAACTTTCTTCTATAGCTAACCAAAAATTATCTGGTAAATCATAAAAAAAAGAATTTCTATGAGCTCCTGATTGATCTGAAGAAATAGAAGTAAGACTTAAATTGGTAGGACTAACACTAGCCTCTACTAATTCAGAAATGTCCTTTCTTCTCTTTTCAGTTTGCTCGAAACCTTTTCTTAAACGATTTGTCTTACCTTGATAGTTAAATTTAATTATCCTATTTTGAGCATCTGTCAATATAGCAGATATCTCATAAGGTTCTAATCCGGGTGCTCCCTGATTAGACATTCTATCATAATGTAATTCAAACTCGTTCTTGAATTCAGTTCCTGTCATTACTTATCTTCTTTAGCACTAATTTTTTGTATTATACTAATTCTATCTTCGCTATTTTGCTTGTCATCTAAATACTTGATAACATCAGATAATACTCCAATAGCCGTATCTGCTCCTGCAGGGAAATACTTATGACCTTTCTTTGTCATAATACCATACTTCGTTGCTTTGTAGATAATAACTTTTGTTTCATACATATCATCATCTAATATAAGAGTGATACCTTCTGCATCTTGTTCTACTAGTTTCTCAAATTCTCTTTCTAAAAAATCTAATTTAGAATCATCACTGTATGAAAATTTACTTTTCTTATCCATATAATAGATGTATAAGAAGTCATACATAGCTTGACGATTACCTTCAATCTTACCATAAAATTTCCAGCATTCTCTTGTATAATCAATACGTTTCTTTGTTTCTTGTGCCATTTCTTCTGGATATTGTATAGCCCAACGATAAGTTCCTCTTGCTTTCCTTTCAGCCCAAGTAGGAGCTATCTTATCTTTATTAGATTGAATTACTAAAAATGTTACTAGATTATCAATATTATTCAAATCTAAAGGCAATACTAATTTATTTAGTCTAGCTCTTTGAGTTGTCCAAAAATTCTTTGATTTATGAATATTAATATCTTCCATTTTTAATGCTAATAAATCACAAAACTCTTCCTTACATTCTTTGTTGTACCCAAGCAATGGGTCAACAAGTTTATTCGTAGTTTCATTTAATGGCACTTCCATTGTGGTAAACGTATTGTCATATTGAAAATCTCCAATATGATTTGGGCTTATATTTGCTAACCAACTACCTTTTCTTCTGACTGGCTTAATAAGTACCCTTTTGTTTTCTAATAAAGTTGTTTTCAACTTTGATTTTTTTGTCTTTACTTCCATTACTTAGTCTCCTTTAAAGTATTAATATTATTTATGCTGCCAATTGATTATTTTCCCAAGTTACACATCTAGTTGGATCTTTAACTACAAGACCTAAGATAGATGATCTATGAACTTTATATCCATCATCTGCAAATGACATGATTCTTTTCTTGTCACCTAAAGTCCAAGGATCTCTAAGACCTGGCTGATATCCAAAAATATCTTCACCTTTCTTAGTTGATACTTTATATATGTTTGCTTCACCATCTGATGTACCTAAGTTATAAATACTATAAGTATAAGACTTAGCTACTCCATTACCTGATGCATGACGTATTTTATTTCTGATTGGGTCATCATACATTGGGTCAACGATAACTGATAATTTAGTTCCATCTGGTCCAGTATATTCTCTGAATCTACCTTTATAACCCATATCAGTATCATTCTTGAAATATATTCTAGTACTATTCTGTACTGGAGTCCATAGAGATGCAAACCTTTCCATATCATTATGGAACTGGATAGCTCCCCAACGACCTGTTCTTACAATAACTTCTCTTGTATCATCTGTTCTAGCATTATCAGATACATCCATTACTTGTTCTGTAAATTTAGATACATCAAATGTAGAATAATAATACATATTAGAACTTTGAACTTGTTGCTCTAGTCCAGCACCCTGCTCAATCATAAACCCTGATTTACCTTCTTGTTTGAAAGTACCATCATTAGCTTCATTAAGTGTAGCGAAGTTTAAAAGTTTGTCTTTCATATCTTGAAATTGAACTTCTAATTCCCAATCACGATATTCCATCCATGTTGTATGAATCTGCTTGTTTCCACTCTTGTCTACAGTAGACCATGAAAATGCTACAGGACGTTCTATCATGTCTCCAGGAATAGTATCTTCCATTCTAATTTGAGAGAAAATATTCTTCATTCTAAATGGAGAAGTATAATTAGGTGTTCCACCTTTTTTACTTAACGTCTTTTCTACAGGACTCCATTCTTTTGAGAAACGTTTGCCAGCAGCAAGTTCATCAAAAGGAATAAATAATTCATTGTCTCCTGTTAGTAATCTACATGTGTAAACCCAATTTTCACCATCCATTTCTGGGTCTGCTACAATAAGGATAGGATAGATACTATTTTTCTCACCAACAATCAAGTTAGTATCTGAAAAATGATTCTCAGCAAAAACTAATTCAAAGAATTGATATTCTTTTCCTGTTTCATTACCTGCTGTTACAGCAGTTCCTGAAATACGAGCTTCTACTAAAGCTACATTCTTATCTGAACTTGCTTGAAGATACCATAAAAAGTCATCATCTGACTTAAGATATTCTGTAGGATACTCATCTAAGATAGTGCCAAAATTAATACCATAATTTGCTGCATATAATCTAGTAACCATCTTTGTGAACATTTGTGGTTCTGTCATATAAATTGCTCCTAAGTGATTCTTAGAGGTTAAGTTTGACCAATCTGTTGGTTCGTACTGTTGTAATTCTGAAATTCGTTGCATTTTATTTATAATTTAAATTAAACATATATTATATAATTCTTATTATTATATACTCTCTATTAACCGAATTTTTGAAAAGCTGCTTTTACAATATCATCGGTTTCTTTATCTCCACTTTTAGCTACTGAATTAGAACCTTTACCTTGTGATGCTAAATCTTGTTCTTTTAATTGTTCTGCTAAAGTTTTAACTGCTTTTGTTTCTGCTACTTTAATTATTTTACTTAAGTCTGGAATATCATTAAATAGTCCTAGTGAGAAATAGTAATTTAATTTAGCATCGAACTCTTGAGGATTTTCTGCTCTAGCTTCAAATACTTTATTAAACTGTTGTCCATTATCTTCTTTAGTAATTGTAGTCATTTGTTGGAATAATGATTTCTTTGTATTATCATCTAATGGCATACCTGGAACAATCTCTTTAAGACCTTTAATGTATTCTTCTGTACTTGATACCATCTTATCCATATGTGCTTTTTTTGCAATTTGATTTTGTTCATGTTGTTTTGCAATATTAGCTTCATAGTTATTAGTAAACTCAATTAGCTTATCTCTTCTTGCAGGAGACTCTTTAGATAATTCTCCCATCTCTTTCTCTGTAGCTAATTTTTTCTGTATATCAACATCACTCCATTGTGTAGTTGCCCTATAATAGTCATATCCTACTCTCTCTTGCATCTTCTCATCCGCCTCTAAGGTTTCATTAGTCATAGTAGAATACTTTACCTTAGACATCTCTATATTAGTAATCTCATCTACTGTAAAACCATTCTTAAACTTATCTACAAAATCTTTCTGCCTATCATTAAGTTGATTTCTATCTTCTTCAACACCCAATTTAATACCTTCTTGAATATATTCAGTAAATCCATCTTTCATGAATTTAGCTCTTTCTTCATGAGTTTTTAATTTAAGGTATTCATCTTTTTTAAAAGAAGGAAGGATAGCTTCATTCACTAGAGTGGCAGCTAATGGATCTAAAGGAGAATCAATCTCTTTTGTCGAAGTATCTCCTTCCTTTTTTAAATCTTCTTTTTCTTTACCCTCTTTGGGTGCCACTGGTTTTTCTACTATATCATTTTTTTCAGGTACAAGAAATGTTCCATCATTTAACATCTTAATACCATCATCTGTTTTTGCTATTTCTTTTGTAGTCTTAATATCAGCCAATTCTTTTTCTAAGCTTTGACCATTCTCCTTTGTTTGAACTGTTTGTGTAGGAGTTCCAGTATCTAAAACGATACCATCACCTATCTCAAATAAGTCGTTATTGCTGCCGTCATTCATAATTATTGTTTTTTAATTATTAAAAGTAAAATTACTACATACATATTTATAACAAAATTTATTATAATATTTGCCACTATAAATATGTATTATTTGTTATTTGTTTTTTTAACTTCTTTTTTGTCTTCTACCTCCTTTTTTGTTTTATTATTATCATTTGCTATATTAGTTTTAGTAGAACTATCAAGATTAAACTTTTTCTCTTCTAATCCTCTATCTAAAGCATTCTCTGTTGTTTCATGAGCTTGTTTATCATCTTCTATTTGCAATTTTCCTTCTGTCTCTTTATCTGTAATAGTAGCATTTACATCTGTTTTATATATTTCTAAATCTATATCCATTTGCTTAAGTCCAATTTCTTTCTGATTATTCTCAGCATTAATTTTTTCTACAGATTGTAATTGCTCTTGTTGTTGTTTAGCAATTCTCTCTGTCGCTTCTTCTTCTGCTATCTCAACCATCTTTCTCATATGAGAGATACTGTCACTACCATATACATCTATTAGTGTAGAGAGCTTCATCTTATCTTGTGCAGCTAATTGTTGTGCATTCATTTCAATAGCTTGTATAAGTTTCTCTTCTTTCTTACCATCAGTAATAAATATACCCATATCTGAATCTGCTAATAAGTCAGGGTCAGTTCTTAAAATTACTTCAGCCAAATCATCATCTATATAAGATAACAACTTAGGGTCTTTACCCCATGCATATTTAGCTGTCTCTAACAGATGTTCCATTACTCTTTTCTTAGTATGGTCATGAACTCCAAACCATTCTTCTGTAATAGTAGAAGATTGTTTAACACTTCTCTCAACACCTCTAGTAGTTTCTCTATTCTCTATCTGTCCTTCTCTTTGTCTTGATACTCCTGTTACACTATCTATCTCTTCATCTATACTTTTACATAGAGCATCCATATGTTGTATATAATTACCCATATCTGGATTCATCATTCTTCCATCAGTATTAAAGTTACCTGCTAATTTACCCGTAGCTGCTCCTTTGGTTCCTATATTAAAAGGGTCTACTATATGATAATTCATCATCTCAGTATAGTATAACCATTCATCCATAGTAAACATCTTAGGTTTCTTAGATATATTGATTTCCATAATAGGACCTTTATATCTAGATATAGCATGTTGCATTAATCCCTTATATAGATTGTATTGGTATTTAAACTGTTTTACCCTATCCATAAGACTTACTGCAACATTATCATTTGTTGCATAATATGTTCCTACAATACCTGGAGAACAAATACTAGGATTACCTAACTTACGATATTGAACTTCTCTTGGCTTTCCTCTTAAATATATATTATGTCCTATCTTAATACTCTCCCACCATTCTTTTATCCATTTCCATTTTACTTTCTCTCCTGCATCTTTATCTACTTGATGTCTTTCATCAACTATTGTTTCTACCTCCTTACCTGTTTCTGGATCTAAAGAAGTAAGAAATCCTATTTTTCTCCAACTAACCCATCTTGCATATACTTCTCTTATCTCTCCATCTCTATTTATATATCCACCAAAAGAATTTATTAAATTACTATTATCATCTAATAATATAATACCACTTTCTGAACCATTAAATTCAGCAGTAGGAACTGGTCCAACATAAGCTTTTGCTGAAGGAATAGCATATTTACTACTACCATTGGTTAAGCCCTCTTCTAGGTCACTAATCTGCTTACTTGTTAGTTCGTCATGATAATCATCTATTACATGTGCTAATGGTCTGTATGAAGCTTTAATGATAATAGAAGAGTCTTCTATAAAATGACTCTCTCCTGAACGTAATGCTATAATATTTTTAGGATTTATTCTTCTTACTACCGGTTGTCCTGCTATAATATTAATATCATACATTTCTTCAGCTACAAGTAAAGCATCTTTAAACCCTTCATTAAACTGTCTCTTTAAATCATTCTCATGCCATAGATACTTAAGTATTCTAGTAGACATCTGCTCTCTCATATCATGGTACTCATATGCAAAGTACTTCTTTTTCTTTTCTATCTTAGCTTGTAATTCTGCTTCTGAAAGATTAGGATTATTCATGCTCTCAGTTAATATCTTAGTAATACTCTGCTTCATCAATCTTTCTTTATCACTAATAGCATCTTCATTTATTACTCTTACTCTCCAATTAAATTCCCTACCTAATTCTTCTCCTATAAGAAGATTAAACTTTGGAACTTCAATAGGATAGTTTTGTAACTTTGCTGGCATTACAAATGACTTTAACCCCATAGGATTAAATACTTTTTCCATTTCTGCTGGATCAAATACTCCTGAATATAGATTGTAATTGTTTTCTTTATTAGCTAATGTAGTTCTTATTACACTACCTTCATCAGTAAGCATACCTTCTAAAGAATCCATACATTGCTCTACCCATTTTTTGTTTTTCTTAGAACGTGGAAGTTTCTGATTGGGAAATTGTGTAAACGAATTTATTGACATAATACTATAGTTTTTTCTTCAAAGTTAAATGCTATTGATATTTTTACCATTAAATTTATACTGATTTATTATTTTTTGCCACTATAAATATGTATTATTTGTGTAGGACTATTGTTTATCAAATATTCTTCTTAATGTTACTTCATCTTCCATATCTGATGCTGTTGATTCATTTTCCGGGTCTTGTAATCTTCTATCTTCATCTAATATCATAAGCATCCCCAATGCTGATACTCTATCAAAGTTACCATCTTTATTCCAATAGATTAATTCTTTAAGCAATGGTATTGATTTAATATCTTGTAATCTTCTTCTATCACTATTCTTATCTACTGATTCTAATAACCATGCTAATATTAATTCTCTTGCAAACTTATTAATTGGTTCTGTTGCAGGAGAACCTTTGCCTCTATTAAGAACAATTCTATCTGCTACTTTATCTTTTATACTTTCTGGAGTATCGCATAGCAAATAATCACTATGTTTATTTATAAAATAAGATTTTAGTCCTGGTAAATTATTCTCAAAGTTTAATGATGCATTATAAAACAACATTAATCTTCTTACATTCTCATGATATATATTTAATGAAGATGGTCTGCCTGTATATTCTGCTACTATACGCTTAGTAACCTTATCCATTACAAATGTACTTCCTAAAGATACTGTAGATGCTTCATCATGTGCGTAAGGGTCATTACCGGCCAGATATCTTCCAAAGACTACACTACCATCTTCACTTCTTACTGGAGCTTCCCATATTACTATAGCACCTGATATATCTACCAATTCTTTTTTCTCTATAGGAAAATCTAAAATAGGTTCTTTTGTTCCTCCGGGTCTAAACTCATAAGTTTGTTCATCATCTCCTAATATAAAATAACCATACTTAGCAGAATCCATAGTCTTACTATCCATGATTAATATCTCAAGATGAGCTTTTAAATCTTCTATAGGAAATAGTGTGCCACCAATTCTAATAACTGCCTCTTGTGGAGTAAATGGTTCTTCTGCCATATGCCTTAGAAAATCTTCTTTATTCCTTACACTTGCTTTCTTTTGGTCTCTTATCTTATTAAGATATGCTTTAGCTTCCTCTTCCTTACTATTTCCATTCTCATCTATAAAGCCCTCTAAGCTCTTATACATAGGAACAAAGAATCCAGATTTATCTTTCTGTACTACATTATCCCACTTGTTTGTTACTGAATGAACATTATATCCATCTGGACTATAAAATAAACTCTCTAAGCCAAGGAAGTCATTTCCGATTGTGCCCCCAGTCCCAAACGCAATTTGCATGCCAAACGACCTTCTACCTGACTTAACAAGGTTCTGAGATACATTCCATGCTTGTAGTAGATTTGTAAAATCTCCTGCCTCTTCATATAATATTAATTTACCACGTTTACCTCTAGCCTTATTATAATCACCTTTGAATGGTACTCCAATAATTTCTGACTTATAACCATATTCACTACTTATGCCTCTAAGACTTTTATTAAATGAAGAACGTTTATGATACATTCTATCTACTGATTGTCTTCTTTTACTCCACGCTGTATTTTGGTCTATAAATGACATAGTATCCCAACACTTTGTTAAGATACCATCTTCTTCTAAATATTGTTTCTTGTCTGCAAAAACATAAGATTTACTTCTAGGTATAAGGAAATAATTTCTATTACACATGGATCCTCCTTTATGGGAAAATCCTTTAGTACGAGCTTTAAGTACTGTACCATTCTTTCCTAGTTTTTCTGCTTCTTCTATATAGTGAAAATATTCATAGTCATAATCCCAAAAGTCAGGGAAGTCTTCTATTCGTTCAGACTGTATAGCAAATATATCATCTTCAATAATAGTACTACTACCATCATCATCTTCTAATTCTTCTGCTATAATAATAGGACTATAATTTAAATAGAAATAATTATAGCCAGTTATCCAATCATATCCGGTACTAAAACCATGAACACATCTTCTAGCTTCTTCTACCCAATATTTATGAAAACCACTTTTAGAATTTTTAGATACTGGATGATTAGTATAATTACCATATTCTCTGAAATGTTGTGCTGCAGGAGTAAATGCTTTAGAATTAGAAAAGAGTTTACCATCAGGTTTTTTAATCCAATCTTGTTTCTTCTTTAATAAAGCTATTACATCCGGATGTCGTTCTCTTTTTTTCTTTAATGCCATTACTTATAAATGTTCATGTGCACTTTCTTCATTCTCATAAGATCCAATCTTACCACCTCCTAGTATTTTCGATTCATCAACTTCTTCTCCTTGAACTTTCTTCTCTAATCGTATATTCGTTTCTACTAATGTCTCTGTTTGTGCAACAGCTTTAGATACCTTAGACGAGTCATACTTCTTTTTATCTTCATCTGACATATCTAACTTATACATATTATCCGAATAATAAAGATTAAGACTTTCTAATGCTTTTCTTGCATGTAATAAATGTTTTAATGTAGACGTATTTTGTAGTTCTTTATATTTCTTTATAGCTCTTTCAATAACCATATCTGGCTTCCAATTAGAATGAGTAATGAAGTCTGCTATTATTTGTTCTTCTTTACCTACTCCGTACTGTTCATATTCGGATTGATAATCAGCCATAGCATATACATAGCATAGCTCCTCTACAGCTAATTGTTTCTTCTTAGAGGCATCTCTATCCCATATCTGCTTAAACTCTTTTATCTTTAAGGTATGAGCCGAGAAATTAACATTATTGTCTTTGTCTAGGTAGAATAAATTATTTGCCATTATTATCTTTTTTATTTTTTATTTCTTCTTTTCTCTGCTCTCTTCCTATCTATATATCTGATATAACTAAAATATCTTTTTTCACTTACTCTGAAGGTTCCAAACTTCTTTATTAGTATTGATTTTAATGTAGTAAGTTTCCTAACCTCTCCTTCCTTCATCTTCTCCCTTGTAAATCCAAATGGAGCTCTTATAATACTCTGAACCATTTCTAATGGAAGATTATGTTCTCTAGCCACTTCTTTTATTATATCCTGAACACGTTTACTCTTCATGCTTATGCCAAAATTTATTCGGACATCTATTAGCAGGATGTAATACCTTTGTTTTAACGGACACATTCTTTTTACAACTTGTATGTATACAATAGCCCCCATCGTTTAAAGGACAGGGTTTATTGCATATCTCCAACCTCTTTAGCTGCCACGCTTTCATATTACACTCTACTGATATTAATTTAGCTTTACCCATTGATTTGAAATTTAAAGTTTACATTATATTCATCATCTACTGGATTGATAATAAAAATAGCTGCCACCCTATTTTCTATTAAAATATTCTTATCTCTTAAACTCTTGATATTATTATTTAAGGAATGGACATTAATATTGATTCTCTCTCTAATGTATTCTTTATTCTCTGTAGATACAATATTATCTCCAGGTTTCTTAAATGTCAAATACAATAAAGCAGAAAGGACTTCTAGCTCTCTCTTATTAAGAGTAACTAGAATCCAATCATCCCTTTCCTTATCTTTGTTATTCTGATAAGTCATATAGGCTTCAAAAAATGATTTACCTACTTTAAGGAATTCTAAAAAAATCTTATCCCTATTGGTCCTAATAGGAATTACTCGATTAGACATTACTGTATTATATTAGGTTTCTTTGATCGAATTATATTTGAATAACCTTTAGGTTGCTTCTTTTTCATTGCTGATTTCATATCAGAAGACTGTTTCTCTCTTGTATCAAGATTTATGTCAAATGTTTCTTTTTTGTCCTCTTCGACAATAGTTAATATATATGCATCATTCAATAGTAACATAGGTTCTCCATTAATCATCATAGGTTCTCCAGAACTCTTATAAGTAATTATATCATCTACTCTTACTTCATCTAGTTCTTCAACTTTTTCAGATACTGCTCTAACAATTCCTCTTGTTGGATGTTGAAGATAGTCTGAGAATAGTCTAGTCTTATCTAAACGAATTATAGGTCTTGCTTCACCTTCATCTATTCTTATTTGATAGATATCTTTTATTTCAATTGGTTCAACTAGAATATATCTTCCTGTTGGTTCATGATTCTCTACTTTAAATTTACTCATCTTTTCCTCCTTTTTTATTCATCTGTTTAGCTACCTCTTCTACTTGATGAACTTTATAATTAAACTTTTCTTTAAACCATTGAATCAGTTCTACCAATTCAACATACTCCGTGTAATACGATACCTTTACTTGTGGCCATTGTTCTGGCTGTGTAGAAAGAATATTAATCTTTATTCTTCCAATCATTGTAACAAGTACTTCTTTGCCAAATGCAAATGATACATGTTCTAATAGTAAATCGGTATTCAATACAGGAAATTCATTGAGGATAGTCTTATCCTCTACTTTCTTTGCCATAATTATTATTTAAAAGATTACCACTAATTATTTTCTTCTTTTTCTGGAATTAAAAAATAGTCATTTATATTACCACACTCTTCACAAGTAGCATCATGAGTATTGACAATACAAACCTGCCATGTCCAGCTTTTACACCCAACACAGTACTTAATTACTTTATGTATGATAACAGGATACATTGTTGTACTTGTCATATAATTATTATCTATTTCTGTTATGCTACTTATGTACATATACTAAAATCTATCTATCTTACTGTATATCAAAATGGTAAATCGTTTTCCTCTTCTATCTCATCAGTAGCATTATTATTCTCTATAGGAGCATCTTCTTTTATCTCTTTCGCTTCTGTGGAAAATATAATGTCTTTACATGTTACATTATTAAACCATCTACCACTATGTTCCTTGCTCTCTACTAGAATATCTAATTCTATCTCATCTCCTTCTTTAAAATTATTTGTAAACTCATCAGCCCACTCTTTAAAGAATGTTACTACTAGTTTTGCTGCACTTGATCCATATGGTTCTATTAAAACATCTCTCTTCCACCATTTAAAACCATCCTTAGTCTCACCATCTCTGTAGTCTACTTGCTTTACTATTTTAGCTTTTACGTTGTTTATTATCATATCTAATATCTTTTATTATAATGCAAATATAATACATCTTGTTATATATTTCCAAATCTATTTTACATTTATCATTTCAAGTATCTGAATAAGAGTTGATTTATTTTTTATATAGCCTTGAAATATTACACTATCTCCTATACTATATATTGTAATACCAATTCCTAAGTCTTCTTTTAGATTAGTTACTAATGTATCAAAATGTAATTGATTATCTCCTTTATCAAAGATATGTTCTCTTGCAGGTGTCTGTATCCATCCTAGTTCTTTTATATCAGATATAGATAAGTATGGTACACGAATGAGTTTATGTTTAATATGTAGTTCTTTCATAAAGGTAAGGTCAAATCCTTCTTCATTAATAAATACTTTCTTAATCCATTCTGTAGGTGGTTTAGTTCTTAATGTTGAAGATATCATCTCAGTACTCCATTCATATTCAAATCCAATATGGAACTCTGAAATTTCTGGAGTATAGTATTTCTTATCTTCTTTCATAGCTTTTAATTCTTTATCAATATGTTTTTCTGTTTCATCTTCTACATCTTTAAATAGATTGTCTGATTGAACAATAGACCTCTCTGTTGCATTAAGTTCTTCGTACTTTCTTCCTTTATTTTCTTTTATATGTTCATAATCTTTAGATGAGATTTTCCACAGTTCTGTTAAATGGTCTTTATGTTCTACTAGATTCCCAGGTTCTTTTACTTTATTAAGTTCTTTTACTACATCATATATATCCTTACCTTCTTCTGTAGATACATCAATAATAGTTTTCTTTTGTTTCTCTCCTGATGAGGATAGCTTTCTTCCTTTACTAGCTTTAGAATAGTCATAAAATATATAATCTGTTATCTCTGTTAACTCCATCCATTTGTCTAAAGATATATCATCTGGCTTTAATGCTATATCCATTTCTATAGGTTTCTTACTCATAACTATTCTGATTTATTTATATCATTTAACTTATCTATCATTAATTGTATATCTTCCTTACTGTATATTAAAAACATTCTATCATAGTCAAACATTCCGTCTCTTGTTTGTACATTGAAGTTTGGTTTAATATCTATACCTTTTACCATAGGATCATATGCCTCTCCACAAATATCAGAATCATAAGTAGGATTGCTTGTTAAATCAGAAAAAAACCAATCATTACCATCATTAATTGTTTCCTCTTTTATTCTAACTTCTCCAAATACACATGGCTCTACTTCGCAATAGAGAATACCTTTTGGTAATTTTACAAACGTATCATAGTTTACTATTATCATAACTTAATTATTTTATACTTAATTAAAAATCTAACTACTTTATTAAATCTAAGTTTATTATACTCTTTCTTCTTCTCCCATATCTGTTCTACAAGTTCATCAAAGGCTTTTCTAGGGTCATCTAATGCAGTCCATAGTAAATCATAGTGGAAACCAAATGCTCCTTTCTCTCCTGTATGCATTATAATCTCTCTGCGATTAATATCTTCATCTTGTAAGAATAGTTCCTCTACGGTCTTCTTAATAGTACTTAATAGTATAGTTCCATCTTTATCTGTTTCTTCATCAAAGCCTCCACCACAAATACCACTTGTCCTAGTAGGAAAAGGAGCAGTACACATATTAGTAGGCTTCTCTTCACTTATACATATACTACCACACTTATAACATTTCCAATAACGCTTATTTTCCATCTTCTAATCTTTTAGATATTTCATTATAGACATTCTTTTCTCCTGAGATAGTCTCATACAATTTATATTCACCGCACTTATGACATTGAAAAACTTCATTATGAGAATTATAATATACAGGATCACTCTTACTAGAACAACCACATGGTAAAATAAAAACCTTACGCTCTATTGTAAGATTAACTGCTTCAGCATAACGACCACGTACAAGTATATCAGTTACTCCTACAACTTTATGATTGGCGTATATGCTATCCTTTAATTCATGCTCCATTCCTAAAGCACCCACTTCTTTGTGACCACCATTAATTTTGTATTGCAATCGTATTAAGGTATTATGTTCTACAAAATTTTTAATAAACTTTTTTAGTTTCATAACTATTCTGATTTAATATGTTTCATTATACTTTCTTTGAACTTGATATTATCATAGTCCTTATACTTATTATAAATCTCTACAGCGAATTCTGGAGTCTGATGTTTAATAATAAAATCAATAGCTTCTTTGCCATCACCATCATATTGTTTATTTAGTTTAGCTCTTGCAATAGCATTGTTTATAAATCCAAACCATATATCTCCATTGATTGTAAATACTCTTACCATATTAATAAAAGCTTCTATGTATTTAATCTCTGTAGCAAATGTAGGTTCACAACTAACAGAAACATTATATCCTAATTTCTCAAGTTCATTTAGTGTTGTACATCTTTCTGCTACTTGTGGTGCATTAGGTTCCATCATAGAAACAGATTTAGTAGGAATATTAGGAATCGATATCCTAAATTCTATTTGTTCCTGATACTTCAATAAAGCATTACCCATACTTATTATAGGAATAGATAATCCTTTAGTAACTATTAAGAATCTATTTCCTAATTCAAGAGATCTAGTAAGGAAATCAATATGTTTATCTAAGTGTTCTGGAAAGATATCATGTGTTGTAGGATACATACAGACCTTATCAGCGTACTTCTTTATCTTATTAGTAAAAGTATTAGTAAGGACTAGTTCTCCATCGTATGCCTTGTATCGCTTATTATTAGCCCTAGCATAACATACTACACACTTATTAGGACAATCACCCTTGAGGATGTTAATGGAAATATCGCTCCATTCCTTTGTTCCAAATTTTAATTCTTTACTCATCTCTATTTAAATTTACTTGATTTAAAACTATTTCTAATTCTTCTTTGGTATCTAACCATCCATTAAATAATGTTGAACGAAACGTATAGTCATCATTACAACTACCTATTAATACCTTACCTCTAATAAACATTATTTTCACAATGTAGTTTGAATGAATTTCTTTTATGAATTCTAATTGGTATTTCCATATATTATCAGCAGGTTTTGATAATTCTTTATATCCTAATTCTTCTACTTCAAACGCTCTCAAATTAGGTATATTTATTGGTTCACTTTTTTTCTTTTCTTCCATAGCTGCCAAGTTTTAAAGATTAAATTATTTAAGAAAGTTTTTCTAATTTTTGTTTATTACTAAGATTCATTGAGTGTACTTCGGAAGTCATATAATTCTCATGCTGATTATCTTTATTAATAAACTCATGAGGTACTACCTTAAATTCTGATTTACTAAATTGCTTACTTAGTTCTAGGAACCTTAATACTTTTTTACTAAATTTCTTTTCCATCATCTTTAAATTTAAAAGTTAAACATGCATCAAAGATAATAGATATAATAACTATAACAAAATTTATTATAATAAAAGTACAGACATAAAAAAAGAGGTCCGTTAGCTGGACCCCTTTAATCAATTAAAAACAAATCTAATTTAACCTTAAAAATTAATTACTATGAAAAATATTAACTCTTCAAAGATAATATAGAATTTAAGTAATTCCTAATTTAATATAACTTTTCTGCTATATATCCTGATAGATAGGCTGCAGCTTCTATATCATCAATGCTTAGATGATTAAGTATTCTATCTTCCAAGTGTCGCTTTTCATGAGCCAAAACATTCCTTCTACTCTTTTTACTTACATTATTTAAAAGTATAATAACACTATGTCTTTTATATGTATTGAAAAGATGTGTTCCAAAATCTTTATCTCCATCTTCTATTGATTCTTGAATATAATCTATATCATGAACTTTATATTTCTTAAGTTCATTCTTTAATATAGGAAATTCTCCTTGTCCTATATTTTCTACAAATACTACATCCCAATCATAAATAGGTATTGTAAATTTAAGTTTCTTCATATTACCAAGTCCTTTCCATCTTTTTAATATGTTGACAACACTTTTTAAATATCTTTCCACTACCACAACCACAAGGGTCTCCACGATGGATTATAGGATGTTTCCTTGCTTCAGTAAGTTGTTTACCTAATTTACTAGTATGGTCTTTTAAACTCACTTGTTTAGTCTCTTTCTGTTTATCAGTCATATCCTCTTCTTTGACTTCTACAAGTTTATCTCCTTCCCATGCTTCAGTTAATGCTTTATGTAAACCATCATCTTCATTCTGTAATGCTTTTAAATCTTTTTGATCATAAATTCTTCCTGTGTCTGTGTTCATAATTTTTATATTTAAAATGTTAAACATAAAAGGAGAGACTAACTTAATAACCTCTCCTTAATTAATTCTATTTAAATGTTAAATTAGCAAATGTATTACCATCACCTAGCATAATATAATACCATTTGGTTTTTACTAACTCTATAATATCCTTACCATCGTTATAAACAACATAACCATAAACATCATCTAGAAAAGATGCAAAATTCTTTTCTTGAATACTATGATACTCTAAATACGATTTTTTGAATTCTTTTGGAGATTCCTCCAATAATACTAGGTGATACTCTTCGCCCAGAGAAATATTACTTTCTCGATGGGACTTATCAATACTTCTTAATACAAACATAACTCTATAATTTAATAAATGAATGAATAAATATATAACATCAAAGGTAAAAACAAATAGCACACTACCAAAAAAATCCTGGAAAATTTTTTATACCCTAATTCAAATATTCCCAATATCCCTGTAAAAATAAACTCATAGTAATATATTATTCCTTATAGTATATAAGCATATATAGTAACATGACCTCAATCAATGACCCGGGTTAACTTTTGGCTGGGGAGCTACGGGTGCCTAGTTGTATAGTTCAATTATGTTTAATTAATATAAATTATTATTATTATGAGTAAATTTAAAGACTGGAGAGTAACTCATGTGATTACATCTGATTTCAATGATTTCGATGATAATCCAATCATTAGTGCAAGAGTAGAGCAAGACGTTGTGTTGGGTAGTGGATTAAGAGTGTTAGGTAGTAACAGAGCCTTTCGTTCAACTAATTCAAGAGTATCTAAGCGCAGTGCTTTTATTACTGTACCATTTGAATGTAAAGATAGTATTGAGCTTGCTACTAAAGCAGTAACTGAATTGGAGGCAAGAGAGGAAGGACCATTGTGTGTTTATCGTGTACTTGCTAACAATGTATTGCAAGTGTTACCTGATAATCATTTAGACAGGTTCTCACAAGCATTAGAAGATGAAGATGAAGAAGCAGTGGTTACACAGCTTGCTAAGTACAAAGAGAAGTATGCTCTTGTTATTGGAGACGAGATTATAGAACGTACTTATCGTAACTGTCATATTGACTTTGGTACTGGTGTTGATGATTTAGATTATCGTGATGCTGAAAGTCAAGAGAGAACTTCTGCTAAGGTAGAAGAAGAGGTTAAAGAAGAAATTGTTACTGCTTAATCAAAGTAGCTAATTAATAATTAATGCTTGTAGGAAGGTCTCGTAGACTTCCTATGAGTGTTAATCTTTAAAAAGGCTGGATACAATATATATCATAAATCAAAAAAGAGTTTTATACTATATATATATGTATCATTTTTATTAATTAGTTTATTTGTCCTTACCTTTGGACAATGTTTAACACTTTAATATAATAATAACATGAATGCAGTAATCGAATTCTTAAAAGAGAATGAACATATCTCAGTTAAAAAGCTCGAAACAGATCTTAATATTCCATTTAGAACAATTAGACTAGATGGTAGTCGTAGTATTCCTGATAAATACCTAGGACAAATTGAAGATTACCTTAGGACAAATCATTCGTATACTCCCGACACTGTATGTCTAAGACAAAACGAGGACAATATAGATAAGCCTAGGACAAATGAAAGAATAGTAAAGATGTACAACGTAGATAGAATACCTTCTTTTAATGATAATATTTATAGATTCCAAGACAAAAACAATGGACTCTGGAGAAGAGTGGAAGCATGGGGATACACTACAGACAAGAAAACTAAGCTATCTGTACTTAAGGATACATACGAACCACAAACAGATGAAATACTATCTGATGACATAGGAGAGTTCTATATCGCTAATAATGGATATAAAATATATTTGTCCTACAACTAATATATATTTGTCCTAGGCTAGTGAAATGTCCTAGCTACTTAGGACAAATAAGGCTTGCTTTGGTAAGTTCTCCGAGGGAAAGGAGAAGACAGTTCGAACCTGTCCATAGCCTCTATAAACCCCAACTACAACGCATGTAGAGCACACACAAACACTTCTACAACATAATGCTTGGTATTATTCTTACTACTACTATAGACTATGTATTTAGTATATTAGTATTATTAATAAGATGTTTTGTATTATATCACTTATATGTTATTCAGCTATGTTTAATGGTAATTAGTAAATAAGTATAATATCAGCTAAATTGTGTTGATATTGTTGTATTATGTATAAAATGTATAGTTTTGTGCATATAGGTTTAAATATGAATAATAATTAGTATTAACTAATATATATAATGTTATGAAATTAAGGAAAGAAATATCATTTGAACAATTTGAAAGTGTAGTCAATTATATTAATGAAGAAGAAGTGGCTACAGATTTAAATGAAGGAGAATTAAGACAAGAATGGGGTATCTATAGAAATGATGTAGAGAACGAAGATATTGAAGTATTACCTAAGATATCAAAAGATTTAATTAATACATTAAGTGAATCAGGTATCTTATTGAATAAAGACTATTCTACCATAACATTAGAATGGTTTAAAGCATGGTTTAGGGAAGAATATAATATAGATATTAATGTCTATGCTTATATGCATAAAAAATGTGTGTTATATAAAATTCAAGTTATAAATGGTATTTTACACCAAATTGAATTAGGATTTACTTCTAAGTATAATAAAGGACTAGAAGATGCATTAATATATGCTTGTAAACTAATAAAGAAATAGTATTAATTAATATATAATATAAGTTATGAAAGATAATAAACTAATTGCTCAGTTTATGGGGTACTCTTCTACTGATGGACACAATTCTTGGAAAAATAAAGATGGGAAATATCTTATGATACAACATTCAAAATATCATTATCATTGGAACTGGTTAATGCCAGTAGTTGATAAGATACACAAAGAACTTTATGTTATCATTGTTAAATTTAACCTTGATGGTGTAAGTGTTAAGGTGAAACAAAATTATGATGAGTCTGAAATATTGGCTAGTGGTTTTACTAGTGATTTAGACCCAATGAAAGCATACTATCAAGCAGTAGTAGAATTTATTAAATGGTATAATAATACTAAGTAATGTACATAGTAATCAAAGATAATGTCTGTAGTACGTTTGTAGATGCTACAGGCATAGCAGAGCACTTAGGTGTTAGTAGGAATACTATACGTAATTGGTTTGAACATAGTAAATATCATTATCATAAGAATAGTGGTAGTGATGTTTATGTTCCTACTTATGAGTATAGAAGTAATAGAGGTATTAGAGCTAAGGATTAAGACAGCTAAATCATATTATGATGTCTATACCTCATATAATATAATAATAGCTTAAACAAGCTTAAAATAGCTTGTATAGTGTAAGTAGTATTCATTTAATATATAATAGTTATGGCTTTTAAAATAGGACAAAAGATAGTTTGTATTGATGCAAAGAGTTATCGTGGATTTAATACTCATCTTATAAAGGATAAAATTTATACTATACATTTATTATTACAATGTAGTTGTGGTAGTAAAAAACTTATAGTAGTAGAGAATTTACATATAGGAGGAGTAGGATCTTGTGCTTGTGATGAAAGATATTATGGTGTAAGACATAGATTACGAAGATTCGAACCTCTAAAATATGATATCATATCTAATAAAGAAGTGATAGAAGAAATAGTAGAAGAAGTAATTGATGTACCAGTTAAAGAAAAGGAGGTTGTAGATGAATAAAGCAAACAATATAGACTATCTAACTAATAAGTGTAGTATGTTAGAAGATAGGAATGAAATGCTCTATAAAGAGCTAGAACAAGCTGAGAAGACTAATAGAAAACAAAGAAAGTATATGTTTGTACTAGCTACTTTTCTTATTATTGAATCATTAATCTTAATATTTATATAGTTATGAAAGAAAAAACAAAAGGACTTCAAATAATACCTAATGAACAAACACCTAAAGCTACTGAACTAGTAGATATAGATAAGATGTATAGTAGAGAAGAAGTAGAATCTAGGTTGTGGCAATTAGCTAATAAAATAGATGATGCTTATAGACCATATCACAGACAAAACATTATTGGATATAGCTTAGTAAAAGAATTCATTATAAATAACCTTAAATAATATATACTATGGAAACTTATATAATAATACTTAAAGTCTTATTCTGGATATCATGTGGAGTATGTATTCTATATGCTCTATTCGGTAAAGTAGAGAAGGAACATGTAGATACATCACTTGATGATAGTTCATGGCTTAAAGCTGATGATATGAAGTCAGAGCAAGATTACTTAGATAAGCAACATAAGAAAGTATTTAAGAACTTTTTAAAGTAATAGGAACATTAATTAAAAGACAAGATATGAAACAAGTAACAATTAATATTTCATTCAATATAGATGAAAAAGATTATAACTCTAAGGAATTTCAAGAATTCCTAGAATCAGTAAAGAATGGTTCAATGGCTAAGGAGTTAGAGTATCCTATAGGTGAACATGAATCAGTCAAGAAAGTAATCATAAAAACGAACACTAAATAAATAAGCTATGGAACTAAAAAAAGTAATTATAGAAATAGAACACGATGTCGAGAAAATGACAGATGAAAAACTATTAGCTGGTATTAAATGATATCTTAAAAATGTTAAAGGCAAGGTAACAGTAAATCTTCAATCCTTACCCAAAGAGGTAGAGAAGGAAGAAAATTGTTCTAATTGTGATTTAAACGATATTTGCACTTCTAAAGATAATTGGTGTGATTCATGGATTCCTATTGAACCCAAAGAAGTAAAAGAGTAAATAACTAAATATAACTACTATGATATACATAACAGAGTATGGTTAGCTAATGTTCCGCAATAAAGCGAGACCTCTAGCTAAAGTTTAGTTCTGACATAACAATAATAACAAATGCTAGAACATCATAAAAAGACATGCCAATAGGTGTGTCTTTTTTATATTTATGGTACAAGAGTAAGTTCGATTCTTACTAATATAACTATTCAATTATTTATTAACTAATATTTAAAACAAATGAGAGAATTATTGAAGTTACACAGGAATTGTTTAAGAAGTGGTATCCTTAGAAAAGCTATTTATGTAGATGGTATTAAATGGATATACGAACAGCTAACTCCAAGAGAGTTTAAGTTTGGAAGAGAAGATAGTAAGTTAGATTTATACTTAACATCTAGTATCAATGTTTAATATAATATGGAAAGATGTGCCTAAAATAACTAAAGATGATATTTTAGAGCTCCACAAGACAAAAGAACTGTTTAAGTATATGGTAGCATATAAAACTAAAGTTGGTAGCTTACGTGTACTAAGAATGAGTACTAAGGGAGGTTACTTTGGTTTTGTAGGTATAATGTTTGATAATAAAGTATCACATAGAGCAATTACTTTGACTGGGTGCTTGGCAAAAGCTATGTCTAGTAATGAGCTATACTTACTTGATTATTCAGAAGTGTTGAAATTTATAAGTAATATTAATTTAAAATAAAATAAGATGAAAATTCAAATTACAGTGACAGCAAGAGATGAAAACTCTAAAACATTTGCACCTGCAATGAAGTTTGACTTTAATGTTAAACCAGTAAGTGGAAAGAGAATTGGGCAACAGATAAAAGAACTCAAGAAAAAAGCTATGGACTTAGCGCTTGACAAATCCGGTTTAGCAAAGTATGATAATTGGGAATTTAGAAGTTATTTAAAAGATAATCCTTATATTAAGAGTTATGGCTCCAGAATTAAGGTTTAATGGAACAGAGGAAGTCTTTGATGATATAGAGAAAGCATTAGATTGGGTACATGCAAATGGACTTTATAATAATGCTTCTCTTATTGTTGTTGTAAATACAGAAGAAGAAGAGAAGATAGTTAAAGATATTTATTCACGAGTTAAAATAGACTATAATGAATAATATAAGATTACGTGTACGTGTCTTTTGTTTAGAACATAGTATCAATAGTCTTGTAATGTCTGCAAAAGATAAGAAATATTATTATGATGAAGTAAATGATTATACTTATAAGTTCGGAGATAGAGAATTAAGAAGAACTAAGTATGAAGATGAATTACTTTCTCCTAATAAAATAAGATATACTATATGTAGATACTTTCAGATATCAGTTAAGTATGTCCAGGTTAAAGATAGGTCAAACAATGTTAAATATCCAAGACAACTTGTACACTACTTTCTAAAGAAACATACTAAGCTATCATTATTAGAGATTGCTCATATGACAGGACTAGAATCTCATGCTACAGTACTTAATAGCATTAAAGTAATTAAAAGAGGTATTAAGGATGGTGGTGGTGTTAGAGAAGATGTAAGAAATTTAGAATTATTAATTAATAATAGAAAATAATGAAAACAGTAAAAGTAATGTTAGTCATAATAGATGAAGTATGGATGTTAGTTACCAACAATGAAATAGGTAATAAAGATATTACTATCTATGCTACAGATAAGAAAGATGATAAGTTAGATATTAATCCAGCATTTGTCTTAAGTAATAAAATAGGTTCAGAACATTTAATTAATGTTATTAATAATAAACCTGTTCCAGCAAGTAATGGTTATATCTATACTATGGAGATAGGAGATGAATTACCTAGCTTAGATAAAGACTGGAATGAGATAATAGGAGAAGCATTAAAAGATAAACCTAATTTTAATAACTATTATACTTGTTTAGTAAGACATCTTAAGAATAAATATAATCCTCCAACTAAATTATAATGGAAGAATATACTATGATAGAGAATAGACATAATGATGGTATAGCAAATGCTATAGCTATTGATTATGACTTTGATAATCTCAAGACTAATAGAACAGCTTATTGGTCTAAAGCATATAGAGAGCTTTCTAAAGGACAAAATATAAAATTGTATATTACAGGATTAACACCTGTCTTATTAGAGTTCTTAGGAGAGTATGCTGAACTACTACGAGTATTAGGTGGAACTAAAAGTATTGGTGCTATTCATTGCATGCAATATAATCTTGATGCTAAGTCTTACTTTAAAATAATATTATAATATATTTGCATTATGAAAGAACTTACTAAAGAAGAAAAAACATCTATTTGTAACTATATGTTAAATAAAATACAAAACGATATTTATACTAAATATTGTTTATGTGAATTATTTTTTGATTATATTAATGATAATTTCGATTATTGTTATATTCCATATTATATAGATTACAAAAAGAATATTATTAAAATGAAAATATTGTTTCCTATACTTGGTGAAAGAATAGAAATACAAGTTAAGAAACATCAGAAAGATAATACTTATGGATATAGTAATGGTTGGAATTATTCTAGGAATGATAGAAGTTTAAGAATAGCATTTGTAAAAAGAGTATTAACTAAAATATAAAACAAGATGTCAAAAGACAAGAGTAATGAAAAAACTTTCACTAGAGCTGAAAGAAAAAAGATTAAGGATGTAGAAGATTTTCTTAAAAATACCTTTGAGAAATTTCAAGAGTACTATATCAAGAATACAGATCGTAAGACTGATGGTATAATCTATGAAATGGATAGTGAGGGAATAATAATATTTTTAGATAAATGTCTAAGAACATGGTATCGCTATGTAGCAATATGGAATAAAAGACCAGAGAAGAAAAGGTTAATTAAACCTAAGAAAAATAGATTAGAAAAATTGATAGAAGACTTTCTTAAGCAGTCTGCAGATAGACATTGGTATGAAAGCTTTATTCCTTTCTTAAAAGAGTATAGACTATTAGAATTAGGTTTTGATGCTAAACATATTCATAACTATTATATTAAGCATAGAGGTATTACATGTAAAGATATGGTATGGATAATGATTAATGATGCAACAAATGATATTGATTATTATTTTGCTGATGAGAAAGTGATATCTAAGTACAACCTATTTAGAGGCATTTTAAGAGAGTTTCGTTCATTATGGGCTTGGTATATGTTACGTGTTAAGAAGTCACCATACAGCTCATGTATCATACCTACAAATAGAATATCTATTGGATATGGTATAGTAAATGATATAGGAGAATTCCGATTCCCTTTACCTGATAGAACTATTCTTAAAGAATATAATAGTTGTTTAACATGGAGTAAGTATATTAATACATTAGAAATTCACATTAAAAAGGAGGACAAATAATGATAGTATTATGGATTATATTATGTGCAATAGGATTATTCCTTTCTATATTACTTAAGATAGGATTAGAAAAAGATTGGATGCATGATAATTTAAGTGAACTTTTTTCATTTACTTTTCTTTTTGTAATATTAGGAATGTTTTCTTTTAGTGGATGGTTATTTCAACCAGAGTCTAATGATAATTATAAGCAAGGACAAGTAGATGCTATTAATGGTAAGTATAAATATGAACAAGAAATTCATTATAAACAAAGTGATGGATTTATAATACCAGTAGATACAATATACATTAAAATAAAGGAGAAATAATTATGGCTAAGAAAATTAAAGGATATAAAATCATGAATTCCGATATGACTTGTAGGAATTTTAAATTTGAAATAGGTAAAACCTATACACATAAAGGTAATATAAGTTTATGTAATTTAGGATTTCATTTTTGTATAAAACCTGTTAATTGTTTTAATTACTATAATTTTGATAATAAAAATGTAGTATGTGAGATTGAAACATTAACAACTTCTAAAGTAATTCATGGAGATGATAAAAGTGTTACTGATAAAATAAGAATATTAAAAATTATTAAATGGTCTAATGTATTAAATTTAGTTAATATAGGGGATTTCAATACTGGATACAGTAACTCTGGAGACAGTAACTCTGGAAACAGTAACTCTGGAGACTGGAACTCTGGAGACAGTAACTCTGGAGACTGGAACTCTGGATACAGAAACTCTGGAAACAGGAACTCTGGAGACTGGAACTCTGGATACAGAAACTCTGGAAACAGTAACTCTGGAGACAGGAACTCTGGATACAGTAACTCTGGAAACAGTAACTCTGGAGACAGTAACTCTGGAGACAGTAACTCTGGATACAGTAACTCTGGATACAGTAACTCTGGAGACTGGAACTCTGGAGACAGGAACTCTGGATTTTTCAATTCTATTACTCCTATTGATATAATTATATTTAATAAATCATGTAAAAAAGAAAAATGGGATAATGCTATTAAACCTAACTTTATATATAATATTAATATAAATCAATGGATATCTTTTTATAATATGAATAATAAAGAAAAGAAAGAAAAACCTAATGCTTATGTTTGTAATGGATATTTAAAAACTATTACATATAAAAAAGCATGGAAATTAGCATTTATTAAAGCTGATAAAAATGATATTAAACTTTTAAAAGCTTTACCTAATTTTAACAAAAAAGTATTTGAAGAAATAACAGGAATTAAAATTAAATAATTATGACAAGAGATAATGCAATAGAATTAATGAAAATGAGTTCAAGCATATTAGAATGGAATGAGCACCGTAACGCTGTAATGATGGAACTAGGAATTAAGAGAATATGTCCAGAAAAAAGGATAATGATGATTGATACAGCACATGAAGATTTTAAATGGTTTACACTTAATATAGACAGATGTATTAATCAATTATGTGGTAAACTAGATCCATTATCTGATGAACAAAAACGTTCTATGGTAATTGATAGTATGAAAAGAAGATTGGGATTATGATAGAAAGTAATAATAGAAAGATAAAGAGGTTAAATTATAGCCTCTTTGTTTTTACTTGTATGACAGTATTGTATTTAATAACCTTAACTATTATATCATGAAATTAATATCAATGAAAGATTTTGTTATAGAAAAAGAATGTAAAAGGAAACTAGAAGATTCTTTTGCTAAAATTTATAGAGACATAAATACTTATGCTTGTTTATTAAGCAAAAAACTAGAATTAGGTATGTTTGTTCCTTGTGATGAAGATGGGAAACCAATGGAAGAGCCGAGTAGTGATATGAGTATTAGGGCAATTAATTATCGTGAACAGTATCAGAAAGCACAAGAAAGAGTATTGTTTAAAGGGTTTGAATTGAAAGATGGTAATTATAAAGACATATCTTACTTACATCATAATGGTTTAATTATATTGGGTTATTGTACTATTCATAAAGTTATAAGGCTTCTTAATCATAATGATAATGACACAATCATAGAAAAATTGATTCCATATAAAGTAGAACTAACCGAAACAGCAATAAAAGAACTAGGATTATGAACAGAACTACTTCTAATAAGCTAAGACATGAAATGGCTAAGTCTTATCATAGTATACTAAATGATTTAAGAATACATCATAGACCACATGGAAGAAAGGGAATACGAGATACAATTAATACATTTCATATAGGTTGTCTTATGTCTATGAAAATAGAAAGACTACATAATCTTATTATGGGAGCATTAATCATGAGAGATTCTTCAATAAGACTTATTAAACTTAAGAATGATTAAATCTAAACTATGTAAAGAGATAGGGTGTCAAAATCCTGTCTTTAGTCATTTGTACTGTAAGTATCACCAGCATAAAAGAACTGATAAAAAACCAGTACAACTAAAGAGAGTAGAATTAAAGAAGTCTACTAAACCTATTCCTAAGCGTTCTAAGAAGCGTATAGAAGATGATAAAACTTATTATCAAGAAAAGGATAGAAGGTCTAAAGAAGTAGGAAAAGAATATCTCGTATGCTATATAAGTGATGAGAAGATGTACTATGACTATACTAATAAGAAACATTGGTTTGATATACACCACTTAGGTAATAAAATAGAAACTAAATTACTTGAATTCGATAGGTGTGTCAATGTAAAAAGATGTTATCACGATTCACTTCATCAATGGTCTATTAAAAGATTATTAGAAGACCAATGGTATAATATATTCTTAGCTAAATTAAAAATAGAACATAAAGATATGTGGTTAAAAGAAATGAGAAGACAACTAAAAGCAAGATTAATATCAATAGAAGAATATAATGCTTTATAACCTTTGGGGTGTATGGTGAGAGCATGTTCTTAGAAAGCGAAACGAAGTGAGTTTTCACATGCTGAAATCACCATTC
>Ga0307992_1000344_pt1 | contig 29824 bp, 21 predicted proteins | sample EllFjometagen133_FD_203162 | JGI IMG/M metagenome (GOLD analysis project Ga0307992, IMG submission 203162) | Marine microbial communities from Ellis Fjord, Antarctic Ocean - #133 | ecosystem: Environmental > Aquatic > Marine > Unclassified | place: Southern Ocean | collected 2014-10-08
ATTAGAAAAACTTACAAACTATCAAAATCAAAAGCTATGAAAAAAATTATTGTTGCAGTAGATTTTTCAGATTGTTCAATTAATGCTCTTGAACATGCTATCAGTCTTGCTGATAAAGCAAAATCAGATATTTGTATGATTTGGATCAAAGAAAATAAAATTAACGAAGATGTATTTACTTCAGAACCGGAAAATATTCTTCAAGAAGCAGAAAGGCGTTTCAATGAGCTAATTAAAAAGTATCAACCGGCTTTGAAAAATAGCAAATTAACATATAAAATTATCGAAGGAAAAGTTTATAGAGAAATAGTTATAGAAGCAAAATCCTCTAATGCTTTTTTAATTGTAGCAGGTACACATGGAGCATCAGGATTTGAAGAATTCTGGGCCGGAAGTAATGCAAACAAATTGGTTTCATCAACAGAAATACCAGTGATTACAATTCGTGGAGGAATTAATATCGAAAGAGATTTAACAAAAATTCTTTTACCTATAGATAGTTCAAACGAAACACGGCAGAAAGCATCTTTTACAGGAAAACTTGCCAAATTATTTAATGCCAAAATTTGTATTTTAGCTGTTTACACTACAAAAGTTAATACTGTTCAAGAACGAGTAAATAGTTATGCTGACCAGGTGGCTAAATTTTTTGATAAGGAAAATATTAAATACGATCGCGATAGTGTTTATTCAACTAATTTAGTTGACACATGTATTGAATATGCAAAGAAAAATGATGCAAACCTGATTTCGATTATGACAGAGCAGGAAAAAACAGCTTCTAATATCTGGCTTGGACCTTATGCTTCAAGATTCGTTAATCACTCACCATTTCCAATTTTAAGTATTCACCCAAAACGTTCATCAACAATATCTCTGGCCAGATAAAAAAATAACCCCCTCAAAAATTCAATTTTGAGGGGGTTATTATTTTTGTTAATTTTTTGAATCCAGCCTTTAGTCTTATAATTATTATTTTTCAGATGCTCAATTTGTCAATTCCGAAGGCTGACTGATACCTGCTAGTTTTTATCAATAGCATTAAGATCTTCAAAAGCAATTTTTAATCTTTCAATAATTGCTTTTTCACCTTCGCGCAACCATTTTCTTGGATCATAATACTTTTTGTTTGGTTTATCATTGCCATCAGGATTCCCAATTTGTCCTTGTAAATAATCATGGTTTTTCTTTTCATATTCTTTTATTCCACTCCAGAAAGCCCATTGAGTGTCAGTATCAATATTCATTTTAATAACACCATAAGAGATTGCTTCTCGAATCTGATTTTGTTCTGAACCCGATCCTCCATGGAAAACAAAGTTTACAGGTTTTTCAGCTGTGTTGAATTTTTCCTGAATATACTTTTGAGAATTCCATAAAATAATCGGTTGTAGTTTAACATTACCAGGTTTATAAACTCCATGAACATTTCCAAAAGCAGCAGCTACAGTAAATTTTTCACTGATTTTTATTAACTCTTCGTAAGCATAAGCAACTTCCTCAGGTTGAGTATAAAGTTTTGAGCTATCGATTTCTGTGTTGTCAATTCCATCTTCTTCACCACCTGTTACACCAAGTTCTATTTCGAGCAACATATCAATTTTACTCATTCTTTCGAGGTATTTTGCAGAAATCGCAATATTTTCTTCAATAGTTTCTACACTAAGATCAAGCATGTGGGAAGAAAATAATGGTTTCCCGTTTTCTTTATAGAATTTTTCACCAGCATCAAGTAATTTGTCAATCCATGGAAGTAATTTTTTGGCTGCATGATCTGTATGAACAATAACAGGAATTCCGTATAATCCTGCAACTTCGTGAATGAATTTTGCTCCGGCAATAGCTCCGGCTGCAGAAGCTTTAAAACCTTCGTCAGAAAGTCCTTTCCCAGTATAAAACGCAGCTCCCCCGCTCGAAAACTGCACTATCACCGACGAATTAACTTCTCTCGCTGCTTCCAAAACAGAGATTACTGAACCCGAATTTACAACATTAACTGCAGGTAAAGCAAAATTGTTTTCTTTAGCAATTCTAAAAATTTCCTGAGCTTCATTACCTGAAACTACTCCTGCTTTAACTTTATCGAATATTTTTTCTGACATAATTCTTTGAATTTAAATGTTAAAATAATAATTACAAAAATAATAATTTTTATCGAAATTTTAGTTTAAAAGATTTTGTAATTTTGTAATTCTGTTTTTCTTATACAGATTAAAATCCGGCCCTGTAGCTCAACTGGATAGAGCGTCTGACTTCGGATCAGAAGGTTGAGGGTTCGAATCCTTCCAGGGTCGCTATTTTTTTAATTATCTTTAGTTATTGTATTATACTTCACTTTGTTATAACTATCAATTTTACTAATTACTACATCTGCTAAATACTATGCTTTTCTGCGGCTATAAACCTTTGGTAATTACGAAACTTCTTGATTAATATGTGGTTACTTTAGATAAAAATGCAAACTTTCAAACAACAACGAAGTCAGTAAAAGCAGAAGGCGTAGGAATTTTATATCCTTCTGCTTTCATTCCATCAATGTGTAATTCTAAAGCTTCTTTAATATTTTTTTTCACTTCTTTTAAAGTATCTCCAATTGACACACATCCCGGTAAGTCCGGCACAAAAGCTCCAAAATGACCTTGTGCATTTTTTTCAAAAATTATTAAATATTCCATATTGTAATTATTTTAATCCAGCTTGTTTTAAAATACTATTCTCTAAACCTTGTGGTAAATCATCTGATAATCTATGAACAGAAATAGTTACCAGCCCTTGTTTTATTGAATGTTTATATTGTTTATGACTTCCCTTTTGGCGAACAACATACCAACCATCAGTTTCAATCATTTTAATTATTTCTTTAACTTTCATTAATGCAAATTTACAAAATTTTACTTGTTATTGCAATAATTAGACATTGAAAAATTTATAACACTATTAACCATAATCATAAAAACCGATAATTTGCCTTTGTCACCAGATAATCATATATTACAAGTATCTAAATTGCCTATAATTTTCCTTATACTTTTTTTATAAAAAAATTCTCATGCCATATTACCTTAAAATAAAAGAAAAATACTGAGAAACAAATTGATATTAACTTTTTGAATTTCATATAAAAAGTAATTATTTGTATATTTGTAGAAATATAAATAAACAGAAAAATTATGTCAAAATCATCTGGAATAATGGAAGCTATATTTAAAAAGCTTTTTAAAGGCAAAATATCAAATATAGAATATGCTTTAGAAAATGATCCCAAAATAAAAAGACTAACTAAACAAATAGATGAAGACTTAAAAGAACTTGAAATTGCTGTAGACGATCACATTAATACTTTTGGTGGATAATTGATTGCCAGATATATTATTAAATAGAAAATTAAAGGAAATTAGGTTTGCTGTATTAAGATAAACAAAAGCTAACTAAATCAAATAAATATTTTTCTGTTATATTAACTGGTAATTTTATACTGTTTATAACAATGCATTTATTGTATTTGTTTGTTGTAATAAATATCTGCTTTTGTTATTATAATCACTACTATTGTTTTTTCTTTGTGTCTGAGAGAAATTTGACTTTTTAATTATTTTTGAAGCACTTTAAATAATTATTTTATATTATAAATAAACTCGACACAAAAACTTTCTTTCAAATAATGAATAAATCATTTTTTCAAAATTGAGTTCTGCAATGATAGTATTTTTGAACAATTTTTAAATTGTTTTTTTAAGTTCATCGCATATTTAGAAATAGAGCATCACTAAATTATAGTGATGCTCTTAATTATCAATTCAAAGAAGTGAAGTTAATAGATTTCCAGTTCCAACTCTATGATTTCTTGCATCATGTGTAGCATTAGTTTTTGGATTAAATACGCCTTTTCTATGATTTTTTGCATCAAAAATTACAAGTTTACCAGATATTTCTTTTATAATACCGATTTTATGACCTTTATTATCTTTTAATACTTGATTTGCCATTTTACTTAAGTTTTAGAATCCTACTCGTATGGCTTTTTGGTTTCGCCCCGTTTTTAAAGTGGTTTCTGGTCTCCACTGTTTAAATTTTAAATTGTCAAGTTTTACAAGTTTTTATAAACAACCTTGTGAAACTTTACATTTACTTTTATAACATTGGGATGTCAACCCGTTTTTGACAGCTATGTCCTTTATTGGTTTGTATAAGAATAGTAGCCAATTGCGGAACTCGAATTTTTCAAGTTGCAACTAAATTTTATGTGGGCTACAATGTTCATGTTTACTACTGTCTCGGCTATTATTTTTATACTTTGTTGAGGGTAGTTATTCTTGTTCAACCTCTTTAAGTTTATTACATATTTCATTTATTTTATCCTCAATATTTTCTTCTGGAAGCGATATATTTGTTCCTACAAAATCTAATTCAGATAAAATTTCTTCGATTGTTTCTGGTAATTCATTACTATTCCAATCAGTAAATTTTAGATTAAAATTGTCCTTATTTTCATATGCGATTTCGATAGCAAAACGGTTTTCTTTATAGTAAAAACTTGATAAAATAATACAAGGTTTGTCCCTAGATGTGCTTTGCCAATACCAAGATTTATCAGTAAAAGGCAAAAAGTCTATTTGATTAAATTTACGTTGAAATAAATCCCAACTGAATATTTCTTTGTGGCGACCATTCATTTGTCTTTTCGATAACAGATAAATTTTATCATCAGAATATGTGCGTATCTCTCTGTATTGACAATAGACAATATTATCAGGTTGCTCAATTATTAATTTTCTCCAATCATTTGCAGTATTATTATTTATAACGTTTACTAACTTATTTTGTATGTCATTTTTATTAATATCGTCTAATAATTCTTTAAGTAATAATGTTTTTGCTTCATCATTAAAAACTTTTCTCCAATTATCAAATTTTGTTCTTAATGCTTCGTCAAATACGCAAAATGTTTTATTCTGACCAGCATCAACTAAATAGTTTCCTTTTGTTAAAAGTGCTCTTTGAAATAAAAAGTCGTGATTTTCACTAAATTCATCACTGAATAATTTGGAAAGTTTTATTGAATAATCTTCAAACAAGGACTTATCATAATCATCATCTTCATTTTTTGAATATTGAAGGATAAAACCAACTTGACCATCGAAATATGAGTGTCTCTCGATTTTCACTAAAAGATTTTGCCAATCCTCATCATCCAATATAAGTTTTGCCTTTAAACTTTCTTCCTCTCTTTGTAATTTTGAAAAATATTTAATTGTATCACTTGAAGAACTTACATAAGTATAAATATTAGAGATGTTTTGACTTAATTTATCTATTGAGCGAATACCATTTTCATATTCTTTTGCACCTTCAACACGTGTGTTGTTTATCAGATTTGTTGTTATCCTTAACCATTGTTTAAGAACAGAATTATTATCTTCTGTTACTTTACCGTATTTAATGAAAAAATGACTTAATGAATAAAACCGTAAACGCTCCCAATAATTTACAGATGGTGACAAAAAGTCTTTGAAAATATTTTCCGTATCTTCAAAATCAATTAGACCATCAAATATTTTCGTTATTTGATTTACATATTCATTGTTTTGGTAAACACCTTTATAGGTATCAAAAAGATTATAATTGATTATAAAATTTCTATCAATATCATTTTTTTCTGAATAAAAATTCAGAGTGATATTTTTAAAAAAGTTGAAGAATTTTTCATCAACATTTTCTGTCACAATATCGGAATTCTCTTTCTTTTCCAAATTCCAAAAAATATCCAACCATTCATTATCCAATTTTGATTTTTCTTCTATTGATTGTAAATATTGAGAAAAATTTGCTTTGAAATTTTCAAATTCTGTAAGAGGTTTACCCCTTGCATTCATTTTTATATAAAGTTCATCAGTTAACTTGAATTGTTCAAGGGGTAAAAATTGAAAAGTTATATTGATTTTTTGTTTTAGATTATCAAATAAATGTTCTTTATTATCAATATTTTTAAACTTATTGTGAATTTTATTGAGCATATTCAACATAGCCGATACAGTAGGGTCAAGTTCCCAAGATAGAAAATACCACTTACTATCTGTTATTGTGTTGCTGATACTTCCATTGATTGAATTGTAATCAATGTTTTCAGAAACAAGGTTTTTGCAAAAATCCTCTGAACTCACTCTTGTTTCATAAGTAAATTTTGAAAGAGTTGCTTTTGTTTCATCAGTCAGTCTATTTTCTTTTAAAGCAATATACCAATGAATTAAAAACAAAGTAGTTAAACGCTGTTGACCATCAAGAGGTATGAGTATTTCATTTTCAACCCTACCATAAACAAAATCAAGGTTTAATTCTTCACTGTTTTGTATTGAGTTTTTAATATCATCCAAAAACTTGTCAACTATTTTCACTATTGCAATATCAGTTCTACCTTGTGCATAGTCTCGCTGTATTTTTGGAATTTCGATTTTATAATCACTCAATAATTCCCAAAAAGTATATTTAGTTTTCATTTGCTCTCTCTTTATCAGGTAAAAAATTGCTTAATTTTGTTTTAATTTCTATTAAATACGCTTTTCTATCTTTTTTTGTCCATTCTGAATTTTGCGTAACATCTTTACTGTAATATTTAAGAAAAACATTTTTTGTGCAAATAGGAATAAATGAACCTTTTTCATCAAGTTCAATTATCTTGTCTCTTTTGATTGGGAAAATATTATTATTCAGTGCTGAATTATCCTTTGTTGAAAGTAAAGCCATATTGTCAATAGAATGAATATTTATATTCTCATCTTCGGTATATCTTTTAAATATTTCTTCTTGTAGTTTAACAAAATTATCAAGGTCAATATCATCACAGTCCAATATGTCATTTATTTTTTTGATAATTTCTTCTTCTTTGATATTTTGAAAGAATATTTTTTGTTCCTCTAAAAGTAATTTTCTTTGTTTTTCTGTTTTTAAGTCTTCCGAATTTTGAGCGTGAATATGCTCTAAACTCCATTTTTCATCAATAAATCGTTCAAAAGGAAATTTTGTATACTTGCTATTCATTGTCGAAATGACATTAAATAAAAGTAATATATCACTTATTATTTGTCCATTGTCTTGATATGATAATTCAATTAGTTTTTCAATCTTTTTTTTCTCAAATTTTAGTCCAATATCCTTTTGTATTAACTTGAATAATTCATTTTCAAATTCAGATTTTGATATGTCATTTGATAATTCTTTTATGTTTTCTACGTCTTTACCAATGTGGATTAAATACCCTATTAAATGGTAATATTTGTTATTATTATACCATTCTTCAAAAGTTCGAAAATATGTTTTTATTTCTTCCCATAATTCATCTTTTGTTTTTATTTCATTGTTTATTAAATTATTGAAAATATAGAAAGTATAATACTTATCAATTGATTTATTTATCTTGATAGAAACTTTTTCACGATATTTATTTGCGATTAAATCAAATATAAATTCAATTTTTGTCGGTTTTGAGTTGTTAGATTTATTTAAGAAAAACCAGAATTTTTTATTCTGTAAAGTATTTTCAATATTATCCCACTCATAAGCAAGTTTCTGCTGGTGTTTTTCTCTTTCTTTATCTGTTTGTCTGCCATTTATAAAAAATAATGCTTTTATTAATTCTGCATTAGTAAGCGGAATTTTACCCATATTTATTCTTGTGAAAATATTTTTTGCATTATTCTCACTTTGGGTTTGTACTTCATACCATATAAATTTGACATTATTCGCAATATCATTTTCCTCTCGTATATCTACTTTTAGTAAGGCATTTAAAAAATCTGCCTTATTAATACTTTTATCTTCAAACCATTTTTTTATAGTCAAAAAGGCGTTACTAATATGAAAGAAGTCTATGTTTTTATTATTTACATCATCTGTAAGTAAAATTTCTTCTAAGAATTTTTTACTACTGTATTCTTCTTTTTCTCTTGTTTCATATGATATTGAGAATTTTTTAGAAGAACTAAACATGATTTTTCTTGCTTCTTCCAAATAAGATAAAAGTATGTATAGTGTAGTTAGTCTCTGTTGTCCGTCAATTACTTCCCAACTGTCATTTTCTTTTTTGGTTACAACAATTGGTTGTAGGCAGTAAAACTCTCCTTTTTCTTTCTCCTTTTTATGAAATTCAAGAATGTCATCCAGTAAATCAGTTACTTGTCTTTCTTTCCATCGATAACCTCTCTGGTATGAAGGAATGAAAAAATTCTCTTCCAATAAATATTCAACAGGTATTAATTCTAATTTATCCATTTATATTATTTTTTCTCCAATTTTAAACTTTTTTAATGTCAAAGTATGTCGTTCACTTAATTACCCACAACTAGCAAATAAATTCTGAAAATAAATATTATTCTAATTTTTAAACTTTAAATTCATATGAAAATTTACCCAAAAATACATATATATTTTAACAATTATTGATTTAAGTTATTAATAAATTAATAGACAAAAAAGAATCTTCAAGAAAAAAATCAATTGGCGAGTTAGGTGAATTATTTGGGATTAAAGCCTTGGTTGATGAGCGTTATGAAAAAGTTTTCAATCTCAATGATAATAAATTTAACTATCCATTTGCTGATTTATATGCAGAAAAAAATGGAAAGAGATACATCATTAGTGTAAAAGCAAGAAATAAATATCAGAAAAATAATTTATTAAACAGTTTCTATAAGTTAGGCAATAACATGTATGAAAAAGCAAAAGCTGCTGAAAACGAATATAGAGCAGAAGCATACTGGATGGCACTTCAATTTGACACATTAACTTATTTAGTTTACATGGTTCTTTAAAAGAATTAAACCTACGTAACTCAATCCCTTTACGAGAATGCGAAAAAGGGGAAATTGGAAAGTGCTTAGTAAAAGAAAAAAAACATTATTTTGATTTCAGTTTTTTTTAAAAATAATAAAGATGATTAAACTTTTTAGGTGGATACTTTTCGATTAATACATACAACAGTAATATTAACAAAAAAAATTTGGTTAGTTATTTAAAAAAAATGAGGTTATAGACTTCTCCCTTCGGTGGAGATGACCGCCAATAAAGCTTTGTAAAACAATTTACTATGTACCTTCTTCCATTGGTTAAAAAGAAAGATAAATGAGTCTTTATAAATTCTTTTCGGGTTCTGTCATTTCGAATAAAAAGAAAAATCTGTTTATTCAAACCCTAATAAGTATAATTTTTATTGTTTCTGAATATTACTATTTTTGTAAAACCATAAAAATTAACATGAAAAAATATCAATTAATACTTCTTTCTGTTTTATCGGGTTTACTATTTACTTTTGCCTGGCCTGCAGATGGATTTCCCGGTTTTCTTTTTGTCGCTTTTATACCTTTGTTTTTTGTTGAAGACTATATTTATAAAAACAAAAGCAAGTTTACCAAATTCAGTGTTTTCTTCTATTCCTTCCCTGGGTTTTTTGTTTTCAATTTGCTTACAAGTTGGTGGATTGTAAATTCCACTCCATTTGGTTCTTTTGCCTGGTTTTTGAATGGTTTTCTTATGTCGTTGGTTTTTAATCTTTTTCATTTCACTAAAAGAAATCTTTTCAAACCAAAACAAGCATATTACATTTTAATTTTTTATTGGATAAGTTTTGAGTTATTTCATCTGAATTGGGAACTCTCATGGCCATGGATGAACCTTGGAAATGGTTTCGCCTCTTATACTGCATGGGTGCAATGGTATGAATATACAGGTGTTTTTGGTGGAACTTTATGGATTATTCTTGTAAATATTCTTTTTTACAAATTAATAATTCTGATTAAAGAAAAGACAAAAAACAAAAAAACAATTTTAAAACAATCTGTTATTGCAGCTTCCGTATTATTTTTCCCTATCCTAATTTCATTAATCATTTATCATAATTATAATGAAGAAAAGGAAGATGCTGTAAATGTTGTTGTTGTTCAACCAAATTTTGATCCTTATACCGAGCAATATCAACTGCCACCATCAGAAATGATTGAGAAGATATTAAATCTGGCTAATACGAAATTGGATGTTAATACAAATTATATTATCACGCCCGAATCTGCTGATCAGGAAAATATCTGGGAAGGAACAATTGAGAAATTTCCTACTATCAAACAAATCAGAGAATTTAACAGCAAGCATCCACAAATAAGTATTATTGTTGGAGCTTCAACTTTTAAAAAGAAACCCAAAGAAGATCCAATAACAAATGCTGCAAGAAAATTCCGTAAAGTTGAGAAGTATTATTATGCACACAATACAGCAATGTATTTCGATACAAGCGATATTATTCAGCTTCATCATAAATCAAAATTAACGGCAGGTGTAGAAATGATGCCCTCATGGAGTTTTTTACGACCTCTGGAAAAATTAGCTCTTAACCTTGGCGGAACAGTTGGAACATTAAAAAAAGATGATGAAATGATACCATTTATATCTGAGGATTCAACAAGCATAGCTACGATAATTTGTTATGAATCTGTTTATGGTGAATTCGTCACAGAATTTGTTAAAAATGGTGCTGAACTAATTTTTTTAATTACAAACGATGGCTGGTGGGGTAACACTCCGGGACATAAACAACATTTTTTATATTCAAAACTCAGAGCTATTGAAACACGTAGGAGCATAGCCCGCTCTGCAAATACCGGAATTTCTTGTTTTATAAACCAGAGAGGCGATGTTTTTCAAAAAACTGAATATTGGAAACCTACAGTAATAAAGCAAAGCATCAATAAAAATAATGAATTTACTTTTTATGTAAATTATGGTGATTATATTGGAAGGATATCTGTTTTTATCGCTGTTTTGTTTTTTCTGATAACAGTATTATTGGCTATTTTAAACCGAAAAAAACTATAAAACAAAAACCTTCTGCTTTATGTTTTAATAAGATAGTCTATAAACTTAATTGCTTCACCGAAAATATTCTTCAACTCACCGAAAAATTCTTTCAAGGAAGGTGCAAGCATATTATTTTTGTTTCGAAATTGAAATAACAAGATTTTAAAATATAGACTTTAAATTATTTAAATTATGAAAAACAAACCCACAGACAAAAGATTAGTAGCTGGAATAATATTGATAGTTGCCGGTATTTTTTTAACAGCCGAAGTATTTGATGTCATTACATTAAATCTCAGATACTATTTAATTTCATGGAAAACATTAATAATTTTTATTGGACTGGTATTTATTTTCCATCGCGAGCATTATGGAACCGGAATTGTTTTAATTGCCTTAGGATCAATTTTCTGGTTAAATGATATTTTTTATCTGCATCTTAGTTTTCACAAAGTATTTTGGCCATTTTTGTTAATCGGATTAGGAATAATTTTTATAACACGTCGTTCAGGAACAGGTCATCCTCAGAATGGACAAATTAATGGAAGATTTCGTGACGGGAAACATCCAAAAGGTGATATTTTCGGCTCTTCAAAATCAGATATTAGCGACGATTACATTGATGAGCTTGCGCTTTTTGGTGGAGGTTTAAGAACAATAAATTCACAGAACTTTAGAGGAGGGAAAGTTACTTCAATTTTTGGTGGTTCGGAATTTAATTTAAAAAATTCGCTGCCAGCAAAAGAAAATAGTGTAATTGACGTCTTTACAATTTTTGGTGGCTCTAAATATATTGTTCCCGAAGACTGGAAAGTTCAAACTGAAGTAGTTTCTATTTTTGGTAGTTTTAACGATAAAAGATTTGTTAATCCCGAAAATCAGGATCCAACAAAAATACTTATCATAAAAGGTGTTGTGATATTTGGAGGGGGAGAAATCAAAAGCTTTTAATAAATAATTTGAATATCGATTAACGATTTGAGAAAGAAAAAAGGATAGAAAATAATGTTAAACCCAATCACGAAAAACAGAAATTATATTTTAACTTATATAATAATATGGGTTCTTATTACTCTTATTCATACAGGTATTTTGTTTTATTTTTATGATCTTGATATTCTGATTTGTTCTATAGATGCCTTTATTTCTAACGGCTTGTTTGCTATTCTTGGAATTAGTCTTTGGTATGTTATACGTTTTAGTATTAAAGACCAACAATCAATAATTGATCTGATCTCTAATCATTTTTTTTCAGCATTTGTAACAATCGGACTTTGGTTATTAATCTCATTTTACAGTTTAAAAGGAATTTTTTCAGATCAAGAATTTTATATAGATTTTCTTAATGAATCACTTCCATGGCGAACTGCAACAGGAATTTTCTTTTATCTTGTTTTCGTTCTTTTTTATTATCTGATTCTTAATTATGAAGATTTGCAGGAAAAAATTAAAAAAGAAGTTGAATTAAAAGCTCTTGTAAAAGAAGCAGAATTAAATGCACTAAAATCGCAAATAAATCCACATTTTTTGTTTAACAGCCTGAATTCGATAAGCTCGCTAACAATTACTAATCCCGAAAAGGCACAGGAAATGATAGTTAAACTTTCTGAATTTATCAGATACTCGCTTAAGCACGACGATATTAAACAAAGCAGTTTTAAGCTAGAGCTTGAAAACATTCAAAAATATTTAGCCATAGAAAAAATCCGTTTTGGAGAAAGATTAAAGTATATTCAGGAAATTAAAGAAAACTGCTACGATTTTAAAATCCCCAATATGCTTTTGCAACCTTTAATTGAAAATGCTATTAAACACGGGGTTTACGAGAGCATGTATGAAGTACTGGTAAAGATTGAATGTCATTGTGACAACAATCAATTACATATTAAAATAACCAATGATTACGATCCATTGGCTACCAAAAAGAAAGGTCATGGAATTGGATTAAAAAATATAAGAGAACGATTAATACTAATTTATCAAGAACATAATCTTCTCGAAATTAATAAAGGAAATATGCAATTTGAAGCAATTTTACATATTCCTAAAGAGAAAGGTAAAAAATGATAAAAACGGAAAATAAAAAGATCAGTTGCCTGATAATAGAAGATGAAAAGCCAGCTCGCGATCTTATAAAAAATTATTTGATCAAATACGAAAATATTGAATTTCTTGGTGAATGTAAAAATGGGTTCGAGGGAATAAAAGCAATTGGTGAATATAAACCTGATATTATTTTCCTTGATATTCAAATGCCAAAACTGACAGGATTCGAAATGCTTGAACTGCTTGATGAAATACCTGAAGTTATTTTTACAACTGCTTACGATCAGTTTGCTATTAAAGCTTTTGAGCTAAATGCTGTTGACTATCTTATGAAACCTTTCTCGAGAGATCGCTTTTCTCAATCGCTTGATAAAGCTGTTAGCAGAATTATAAGTAATACTAAAAATCAGGTTAAACCACTAATTAATCACATTAGCGAAACCAAAGAAACTCTTGATAGAATAGTTGTAAAAACAGGTTCGAAAGTAACTGTTCTTTCTCTTGACGAAATTATTAATATCGAGGCGGAAGATGATTATGTAATGATTTATACAAAAGATAACAGGTTCTTAAAAAATGAAACTATGAATTATTACGAAAAACATTTACCTTCTTTAGATTTTATTCGAATTCATCGTTCCAGCATTGTTAAAATCAACCAGATAAAACATATTGAACATTACGCTAAAGAAAACTATTTGGTTATTCTTACAAATGGTTCAAAATTAAAAGTTAGTAAAAGCCGACTTAAAGAGTTGAAAAGTGAGTTGGATTTTTAGAAAATCTAAAAGGTCACAGGATGACTAATACTCAAAAATTATTTAAACAATCGAATTGTATATCAACTGAATAAAAAATTATTCAATAGCTATAATTGCAAATTTTCACTCCGTTTTCAACATCTATTCATTTAAATTTTCCGAAACTACTTGACCATCGAATAATCTAATTATTCTTTGACTATACTCGGCATCACGCAATGAATGAGTAACCATAACGATTGTGGTTCCATTTTGGTTCAGATTTTCCAATAAATTCATAATCTCTTCACCATGAACAGAATCAAGGTTACCGGTTGGCTCATCAGCAAGTAATGAACTACCCCGCCGCAGAGCAGCGGGGTATCGCTAAGGAATAAGTTTATGAATTCGCCGCAGAGCGGCGGGGAACTAACCCCGTAGCGATTAGATTTGGGTTGGTAACTATTGCACGAGCAACTGCAACTCTTTGCTGCTGACCTCCAGAAAGTTGAACAGGAAAATGTTTTTTTCGGTGCGTAATTTGCATTTGCTCAAGAACTTCATTTATTCGATCTTTCCTTTTTGATGAAGGATAACCAAGATAAATCAATGGGAGCTCCACATTCTCATAAATGTTTAATTCTTCAATTAAATTAAAATTCTGAAAAACAAATCCAATATTATTTTTTCGGAGTTTGGCTCTTTGCATTTCAGAAAAATTAAAAGTGTCGTTTTTCCAGAAATAATATTTACCACCACTTGCATCATCAAGCAATCCAAGAATATTAAGAAGAGTGGATTTACCACATCCTGATGGCCCCATAATTGCAACAAATTCACCATTATTAATTTTAAAAGAAACTTTATTCAAAGCATAAGTTTCAATTTCATCGGTACAAAATATCTTGGTTAAATTTTCAACTGCTATCATAATGATTTTTTTATATTATGTGATTTTAAGTATTTATTATTTTAGCTCACTCTCTGCACTCCTCTCTAAAACTTTCGTAATTAGTTTATTTAGATAATGAATCTATATGAAAATTTTATTAAAAATATATTATGTGGATGAATATCAAATAAATCAGTCAAATTATTTTTAAATGAAAAAATACCACTTTCATCATCACCTGTTCTTCCTTGCGACCATACTAAATATATTGTTGACCCGGGAATATATTCCCAACGAGCAACAAGGTTTGACCTGAATTGGAAAAAATTAAAATTTGGGTCTTCAATACTAAAATCAATTTCACCATCCATATTTTCATCAAATTCGTAAATATCATCTGCTTCAACATAAGAAATTTCACTTGCAGAAAACAGATGAAATCTATTGTTGTAATCCATTGCCTGAGAATCAGTTATTCTCTTAAACTTAGAATAATTTCCGGAAAAAATAAATGGTTGGCCCCAATATTGAATTGAAAGATCAGGGTTAAGGTTAAAGTTAACATGCAATGAAGTGCTTAGCATTTTTTTATTTATCTCTGCAACAATATATTTGTTTTCTTCACAGGATTCAATAGTTTCAATATATTGCATCGAATTTCTTTCAACATCATACATAGGCAAAACAGAAATTGAAATTGCATTACTTGGACGATATGTTACGCCAAACTTAAAACCATGAGACTCACCGCTATTATTATTACTCACATGATTAAAACTTGTAAATTCAAACTGCAATTTTTTACGACTATCTGTATTTAAATGAAACCAATATCTCCAGTTTGCAGGAATTAATAATCCCGGTCCTCCTCTGAGTTCAAATCTCGACAAATAATTATTCATGCGATTAATTCCAAAACTGGTGCGCCAGTAATTTTTAAACTGAGTATTAAAATTTATATTTCCCCCCAAATATAAATGTTGCCCAGAAAAATCCCATCCTGTCCATTGATTAAGTCCAATTTGTATACTACGAAAAATCCAAAAAGGCTCCCAAATTCTATAGTTGATCCATGCTATTTCTTTAATTTCATCGGCATTTCGTAAATAACCTATGTCGTTAAGTTCTAAGCCAGGCGACCGCCAGCTTATCCATCCTCCATATCTTAAATGTCCTTCTCCAATTTTACCAAACTGAATTGTTCCTCCATAACCAGTCATGTTTGTTAGATTCGTATCAACTTTAACATGTTCGACATCCGGACGTTGGAAATATCTCGTTGATGATTCCTGCAAATCTATTATTGATTCTTTAGTTCCGGATAAGTGACTAAAAATAGTTTTTATTCCAAAGAAATATGATTTGTTTTTCCAAAAATGGGTAAAATCCAATCCACCCGTATAAGCTGAAGCAGGAAGAAATTCCATTGATTCATCAACAATTTTTCGATTAGTAGCAGTAAACATTCCACCAAAAGTTGTGTTTCCTTTATCAAAATCTTTTTGCACTCTTCCTATAAAATAATTTGTAAAAGGTTCTATGGATACTTTGCTCCTCTCTCCGTTAATGTCTAATTCTGCAAATTCTTGCCTTGTAACACTTTCTAGTATCCCTACAGAAAGACCGCTTTTTGTTTTTCCCGAAAGTTTAAAAGCCCCCAGGATTTTTGTGTGTTCAGGATTGTCAGAATATTCATTTTCTTCAAGATCGAGAACATAATGAGGACTTCGCCCAATTCTTCTTGAATAAAAAAGATTATCACGTGCTCCATCTCCATCTCCAGGACGCATATTAAAATTAAAAATGTTTTTCCCTTCTATAAAAAATGGGCGTTTTTCTTCAAAATAAGATTCAAAAGCTGACAAGTTTACTTCTGAGGGATCAGCTTCAACCTGACCAAAATCCGGGTTTATAGTAAAGTTCATTGTAATATCATTTGTGATACTTACTTTCCCATCAATTCCTCCTGAAATAGCTTTGCTTTTTCCGCTTTCAAAAGGATTACCTTCCTCTTTTTCAAAACGCTCGACTTTAGCAACGACATAAGGCATAATCTCAACATTTTTTTTGGGCTTAATACCATTAATTCCTTTAAGCTTGCCAAATTTGCTCACCCAACCTGATTCTTCCTGAGAAATATATTTCCATAATGAAAATTCCTCTTTTCGAAACAAATATCTCATTACCTGTAGTCCCCAAATATGATTTTTCTTCTCAGCAAAACGTAATTGTGATAAAGGAATTCTCATTTCAGCTAACCACCCTAATGAGTCAAATGATGTCTTAACAAACCAAATAGGATTCCATGTAGCATCCATATCATTATCATTAATATTCATTGCATCAATCTTCACACCGGCAGCATTTACGGTAAATGTAAATGAGGTAAGTTTATCATAATAACTATCGATACAAATTCCAACTAAATCTCCTTCCATATCATCTCTACGACTTAAACGCTTATCAATTTTTTCGGGTTCAGTATCAAAAGCCCTTATGGCAATAAATAAATTATTGTCGTCATATAAGATTTTAAATGCAGTTTTTTGAGTTGGCTCCTCTCCATCATAAGGTTCACGCTGAACAAAACCATTCGACCATTCAGACAAGTTCCAGGTTTCTTCATCAATAAAACCATCGATATATGGGGCTTCACTTGTAATTTTTTGAGTATTGTAAATCTTTTCCTGTGCTACAATTTCATTACTCATTAACGAAAAAAATAAAACACATATAAACAATACTATTTTCATTTGTTTCTTTTATAAGTTCTTAAATATCGAAAATGCAAGACAATAAAATCTCACATTTGAAATAATCTAATCTATTTGTTTGTTAGTTACCTTAGTAACATTAATTACTTTATTATTCGCATTTCAGCACATCAGCAGGATTAACCCTTGACGCATTTATTGCTTTAATTATTATTATTGTCATCGTTATCGCAAATGCCAGAAACCCTGATCCTAAAAAGACCAACCAATTAATATCAATGCTATAAGCAAACATTTTCAGCCACTCAACAAGAACATAATATGCAATTGGCCAGGAAATGATATTTGCAATTAATATTAATACTAAAAATTCGTTTGACAGTAAAATAATAATATTTGTAACATTAGCCCCAAGGACTTTTCTAATACCAATTTCTTTTGTTCTTTGATGAGTCATAAACGATGCTAATCCAAATAACCCCAAGGAAGCAATAAAAAGAACAATAAGTGTAAGTATCATAATTAATTTACTTAAAATGCTTTCTTCACTATATAAATTATCCAGTTTATTATCAAGTAATGAATATTCAAAAGGTCTTCCCGGTGCATATTCCATCCATTTCTTCTCAATATATTTTATTGTTTCTTTATTGTTTTTATAAACTTTAATTGCAAGATATTTCATAAAATATCTTATTTCATAAGGATGTTCTTTCATTTCTAAAACAAATGGTCCAACTTTTTCATGAAGAGAAGTAGCATGGAAATTATTTGTCACACCTATAACTTTTTCCTTTCCGTTATATGTACTAAATACTTCTCCCAGAGCTTTTTCATTACTTTCCCAGCCCATATATTTTACTAAAGCTTCATTGACAAGAATTCCTTTTTCTCCTTCTTTTTCTATTTTCTCGGAATAATCTCTGCCTGCCAAAACCTCAATATCAAACGTTTTAACAAAATCATAGCCAACAACTAATGCCGGATAAAATTGTAATAGTCTTTCGGGGAACCCATCAACACGAAATGCATGTGTATTATGCGCCGAACCAATGATATCATCCAAAACAGTTACATTTTTAATATTGGGATTTTTTAATAAATCATTCTTGAAAGATGAATACATTTTTACAATTGGAGTAGGATTTATGTGTAAAATAATTATATTTTTTTTATTAAATCCAATATCTGTATTCCTCAAAAATTGAAGTTGATTAAAAACAATAACAGTCACAATAATCAATGCAATTGAAATAGAAAACTGAAAAATGACAAGGATTTTTCTGGACAAATTGCTTTTAACACTATTTTTTCGTTGTTTAGAAATAATCTTTTGAGGTTTTATTGATGATAAATAAATTGCCGGATAAACTCCAGAAAATATTCCTATTAAAAGACCAAATGAAATTAGTAAAACAAAATATTTGGGAATAATAAAAAGCTCAAGAGATAATTCCTTCCCTGTAAAATCATTAAAGCCGTGAAGGGTTAGTTCTACAATTAATAATGCTACTAAAAGAGCAAACAAACTTAATAGTACCGATTCGAGGAGAAATTGAACAATCAATTGGTAACGATAAGCACCTGTAACTTTTTTAATTCCAATTTCCATCGATCTTTTCGTTGAGGTAGCAGTGGCAAGATTTATGTAATTGATTATTGCAATAAGCAATAGAAAAACAGCTAATGCGGTTAATATTCTAATATATGAAATATTGCTATTCTGTTCAATTTCATAATCAAGTTTTGATTTTAAGTGAATATCAGTCAAAGGCTGAAGAAACATTGATAAGTCTTCTTTTTCAAAAACATTAAAATATTTATCAACAAAGTTGGGTAATTGCTTCTCTAAAGTATCAGGGCTTACTCCTTCTTTTAACAAAAGATATGTCCAGCATGGATTCCACACCCAATTTTCAGGCAGCTCTCCTCCGTATACTTTTGATGCTGATGACAATGAAGCAAGAAAGTCAAACTTAAAATGCGATTGTAATGGAACATCTTTAATAACTCCGGTAACAGTAAGATTAAGCCATTTTTCGAATTTTATGCTTTTATTAATTGGATTATCATCACCAAAATATTTTTTTGCAGTAGATTCTGTTATTACAACAGAATGTGGGTCATTAAGTACTTTTTGTTTATTACCATAAATAAATTCATGATCAAAAATGCTAAAGTATGTGGAATCTGCGAAGAAGAATTTTTCTTCATTAAATATTTTTTCGTGATATTCTACAAGCACATGAGGAGTTTGAAAATTAAATATTCTAACCGCATTTTTTATATATTCCGGATATTCTTTTAACATTGAAAATGCCACAGGAAATGGTGCACTTGCTGAATTTTCTCCCACTCCTTTATTATTATAAATATTTACAACTCTATAAATATTATCGGCATTTTTATGATTCGTATCATAGCTCCTTTCATACTGAATATATAAAAACACCAAAAGAAAACTGGCAATACCAATAGCCAATCCAATTACATTAAGCAATGAATTGAATTTATGTTTGTAAATGCTTCGAATTGCTATTTTAAAATAGTCAGATAACATATTATTGCTGTTACTACTTTTAGTGCAAAAAGTTTCTAAAGTTAATGTTTATTCCCCATTGATGTAAAATATGTTAAACGATAATTATGCCATCAATATATATTTCTGTTTTTAAGGAATTTAAAATCGAGAAAAATCAAAATACAATTAATACTGTTCAAAATCGTTCATTTTTTTGTACAAATACGAACATTATCACTATTTTTACAAGCAAATATAATTTTAAATTGAATATCTTTATTTAAAAATAAACATAATGAGTAAAATCGAAGCAAAAATACTTATGGTTGATGATGATGAAGATATTCTTCTGGCAGGGAAACTTTTTCTAAAACAACATATCTCTTTTGTTCACACCGAAAAAAAACCTGAAAATATTCCTAATCTTTTACAAAACGAGAATTATGATCTTATTCTTCTTGATATGAATTTTTCGCCTGATGCAACCAGCGGAAAAGAAGGTTTTTATTGGATGAACAAAATTATTGAAACAGATCCGAAAGCAGTCGTAATACTTATCACAGGTTATGGCGACATAGAATTAGCAGTCCAGGGTATCAAAGAAGGTGCAACAAACTTCCTGTTAAAGCCATGGGATAATAAAAAATTGCTTGCCACAATTTCTACAACACTTCAATTAAGAAAATCGAAAATTGAGCTTGAAGACCTTCGTTCGAAACAAAAAATATTAAATGCAGATCAGGACTTGGCGTATAAAAACATGGTTGGTCAATCGCCTGCTATGTTAAAAGTATTAAATACAGTAAACAAAATTGCCAAAACAGAAGCTAATATTTTAATACTTGGCGAAAATGGTACAGGAAAAGAACTCATAGCAAGAGCAATTCATAAATCCTCAAATAGAAAAGATGAAGCTTTTATTAGTGTGGATCTTGGTGCCATCAGCGAAAGTTTATTCGAAAGCGAATTATTTGGTTTTAAAAAAGGTTCTTTTACTGATGCTAAAGAAGACAGAGCCGGAAGATTTGAAGCTGCAAATAAAGGAACTATTTTTCTTGACGAAATCGGAAACCTTTCACTCGGCCTTCAATCGAAACTGCTAAGTGTATTGCAAAATCGTAAAGTTATACGACTTGGTACCAACAAAGAAATTTCGATTGATGTACGGCTGGTATGTGCTACAAATATGCCTCTTTATCAAATGGTAAAAGAAAACAGATTCCGGCAGGATTTATTATACAGAATCAATACTGTTGAGGTGCCTCTGCCCTCTCTTCGCGAAAGGCAAGAAGATATCGGTCCATTGGTAGAACACTTTTTAGATATCTATTGTAATAAATATAAAACTACTAAAAAAAGACTTAATTCAAGCACATTAAAAAGACTTGAAAAACATCATTGGCCCGGCAATATCCGCGAATTGCAGCATTCCGTTGAGAGAGCTGTGATAATGGGTGAATCAAATATTCTTGAACCAAGCGATTTTTTCCTCTCCCAATCCGATGAAGAAAAATGCTCAGAAATACATTCTTCTTCAATGAATATTGAAGAAACTGAAAAAATGCTTATCAGAAAAGTTATCGATAAACATGGTGGAAATATTAGCAAAGCCTCTAAAGAGTTGGGCTTGACCAGGGCATCATTGTATCGAAGAATAGAAAAATATGATCTATAAAAGATTTAGATTATTGATTATTGTCAGAATAGTACTTCTGGTAATATTTATTTTTCTGCTTTTATTATTGGCAGATTACAAACAATTTATTGTAACCACAATAATCATTTCTATTCTTATCATAATACAAATTCTCAGCTTAATTCGTTTCGTTGAACGAACAAATAAAAAACTTGCAAAATTTCTTGAAAGCATACGACATTCAGACTTTACCAGTTCTTTTTCTGACAAAGGATATGGAAAAAGCTTTGAATTATTAAATGAAGAATTTAACAAAATAATTTCAGAATTTAATAAACACCGCTCCGAAAAAGAAGAGAGTTTTAATTATTTGCAAACTGCTGTTCAGCATATTAGTATTGGTATTATTTCTTTTAACAAAAATGGTGAAGTTGACCTTTATAATAACGCTGTTAAAAGGCTTCTAAAAATAAAAAACCTTAGGAATATTAATGAGCTAAAGCTTGTACGTGAAGACATTCCCGAAATGTTGCTTAACATGAAAGCGGGAAATAAAATGTTATTAAAATTAATTATTGATGAAAACATACTTCAGCTTTCGATTATTGCTACAGAATTTCGCATGAGAGGCGAAGAATTTACACTAATTTCATTACAGAATATTCATGCCGAACTCGAAGAAAAAGAAATAGAATCGTGGCAGAAATTAATCAGGGTTTTAACACATGAAATCATGAATTCTATTACACCAATTTCCTCTCTTGCATCTACTATAAAAGAAATTATTATTAATAATGATGATGAAAAACCAAAACTAAACATTCTTGATGAAGAAGAAATTGAAAGTATTGATATTGCAATGAATACTATTCAAAGACGTAGTGATGGTTTATTACGTTTTGTTAGAACTTATCGTGATTTGACAAGAATTCCCAAACCAAGTTTTAAGCATTTTGTAGTTAAAGAACTTTTCGACAAATCACACGAACTTTTAAAATCTAAAATAGAAAAATTTAATATCGTTTTTACTACAAGATTTTTTCCCGACGATTTAAAATTAACTGCCGACCCTGATCTTACTGAACAGGTTATTATCAATTTGTTATTGAATTCTATTGATGCCGTTAAAGGAATTGACAATCCGAAAATATCAATACTGGCATCCGAAAATTTAAACAAAAGAATAACAATAGATTTTAATGATAATGGCTCGGGAATTAAATCCGATATCATGGACAAAATATTTATGCCTTTTTTTACATCAAAAAAAGAAGGCTCAGGAATTGGATTAAGCCTTGCGAGGCAGATAATGCATTTACATAAAGGAACAATTAATGTAAAATCAGCTCCCGAAAAAGGAACTACTTTTACTTTAACTTTTTAAAAATTGCCATAGATTTAACTAATTAAAAAAAAAATTAATAAACACATGCAAAAATTAATTCTCTTTTTCTTTTCAATAATAATGGTACTTGGAGTGTATTCATGTAGTGATGCATCAAAAAACAACAAACAAAAGAAAGTAAATAAAAAAGCAAAAACAGAAAATATCAGCATCCCTGATTTTAATCAGGATTCTGCATATTCTTATGTTGCAAATCAGGTAAAATTTGGTCCTCGTGTTCCCGGAACAAAAGCAAACCTCAGATGTGCAACATATCTAACAAATACACTGAAACGATTTACACCTTACGTTCAGGTACAGAAATATAATGCAAGGGTTTATAATGGAAAAGTGTTTGCCGGACAAAATATTATAGCTTCGTTTAAGCCTGAAAGCAAAAACAGAATTTTATTATGTGCTCACTGGGATTCGCGTCCTTATGCTGATCACGACCCTGATATAAACAATCATAATACCCCAATTGATGGTGCAAATGATGGTGCCAGCGGTGTTGGAGTTTTAATAGAAATTGCACGTCAGCTAAGTAAATCTCAAACTAAAGCCGGAATAGATATTATTTTATTCGACCTTGAAGATTATGGTGAACCACAGGGGATTCAAAGTCGTCAAGAAGATAATTGGGCATTAGGCTCTCAATATTGGTCGAAAAACCCTCATAATACAAATTACAATGCCCGTTTTGGAATTTTACTCGATATGGTTGGTGCATCCGATGCGCTTTTTACTCAAGAGGGAACTTCGATGTATTATGCTCCCGACATTATGAGAAAAGTCTGGAACAAAGCTGAAGAAATTGGTTATGGTGATTATTTTTCAACTGAGAAAACCGGTGGTATTTTAGATGACCATCATTATATAAACCAAATTCTCGGTATTCCAACAATTGATATCATTCATCACGATCCAAGCACCAAAACAGGGTTTTTTAAATATTGGCACACAGTAAATGATAATATTGAAACTATCGATCCGGTAACGTTAAAAGTTGTGGGACAAACTATTTTGGCGGTAATATTTGAATAAAATATTGATAAAAAACAGCCTGAATTTTATCTATTATACACAAAATGGAATTGGTGTGGTTATGAGGTTTTAAGTTTCATTTTAATATCACAACATCTCATTAGCCAGCGAAGCAAGTTCAGCGCATTCTCATTTTTAAAACTCTTTATTAAATTGCAGTAAATCCTAAGTGCAGGATTTCTGTTTTTTTACCTAGTTGAATTTCAAAAAAACCCGCTTAGCGGATGCAAATCAATTTCATTATTTCAAATTAGTTTTTCTTTTGTTGCTTTTTCAAACCAAAATAATAATTAAAAAATCTATCACAATAACTCATTAGCCAGCGTTGCAAGCTCCGAGCGTTCTCCTTTTTCCAGACGAATATGAGCATAAATTTCGTGATGTTTGATCTTATCAATCATATGTGATAATCCATTGCTTTGAGAATCGAGATAAGGAGTATCTATCTGATAAATGTCTCCTGTGAAAACAATTTTAGTACCCTCCCCTGCTCTTGTGATAATGGTTTTGACTTCGTGAGGTGTAAGATTTTGGGCTTCATCAACAATAAAACAAACATTAGAAATGCTTCTTCCGCGAATGTATGCGAGTGGAGTAATTACAAGTTTTTCACTTTCAAGGGCATTGGTTACAGCTTTAAATTCCTTATCATTTTCGCTATACTGATTTTTAATTAATTTCAGATTATCCCACAGAGGTTCCATGTATGGATCTAACTTTTCTTTAATATTTCCGGGAAGATATCCAATATCTTTATTGCTCAATGGAACAATAGGTCGTGCAAGATAAATCTGTTTAAACTGACGGCGTTGCTCCAAAGCTCCGGCAAGTGCGAGAAGAGTTTTTCCGGTTCCTGCAACACCCTGCAAAGTAACCAGTTTTACATCAGGATTACCTATTGCATGCAAAGCAAAAACCTGTTCTGCATTTCTTGCTTTTATCTTATAAGCAGGTCGTTTTTCAACTCTTTCTATTTGCTTGCTTATTGGATTATAAAATGCAAGTGCAGAAGCATTATCACTTTTCAAAATAAAATAATGATTTGGAAAAGGCTCTTCAATTTTAAGGTCTTCAGCAAGACAAAATCCGTCATTATAAACCTTATCAATAATTGCGTCGGGAACATTTTCGAGTATTGTCTTACCTGAATATAATGATTCCAGATCTTTAATTTTTCCGGTTTCATAATCTTCTGCCTGAATATTTAATGACTTGGCTTTTAATCTGAGGTTAATATCCTTTGAAACAAGTATTACTTTTTTTGTAGGATTTTCCTTTGCAATGATAAGAGCAGCATTCAAAATTCGGTGGTCGGGTTTGTCTTCCCCGAAAATTTTTCGTGCATCTAATTCGCTTTGCTCATTCATCACAACTTTAAACTTTCCTCTATCTTTTCCATTAAGATTAATCCAGTTTTGAAGAGTATATTTCCCCGACAGTTTGTCTATTATCCTAATAAATTCCCTAGCTTCAAAATTCTTATTATCATTACCTTTTTTAAAATTATCCAGCTCTTCGAGCACGGTAATTGGAATTGCAACATCATTATCTTCAAAACTATTTATAGAATCGTGATTATGCAAAATAACCGATGTATCCAGTACAAAAATCTTTTTCTGCTTTTCTTTTTTCCTTGGCATATTGTATCAAATTTTACATTTATACTTGTACGGAACAGAATTGCAAAATTTCCAGTTTTGTTTTGTACCGCATTACTACTTCTAAACAGCTTTCCCCGATAGCTATCGGGGTTGCAAAATTGTTAAGAATTAGTACATAAAATTAATGAAATTTTGCCTGAAATCATAATTTATGATTATTTTTTAAAAAAAACTTATTATTTTAAAAACATTAACACACATTTTTATTTTCCCATTTTAATCATTTCTAATTTTAGTCATTTTTCTTTTCCTCAATTTAACTAACTTTATCCCCTAAATAATTTTACTATGCCTGAAAAAAAGAAACTTTTTTTACTCGACGCCATGGCTCTGATATACAGAGCATATTATGCTTTGAACAAAAACCCCAGAATAAATTCAAAAGGATTGAATACCTCCGCCATACTTGGTTTTGCAAATACAATGTTTGATGTAATTAAAAATGAAAAACCAACTCATATCGGAGTTGCTTTCGACACACGTGCACCTACAGTTCGTCATATTGAGTTTGCTGAATATAAAGCTAATCGCGAGGCAATGCCCGAAGATATTTCTATGTCAATTCCTTATATAAAACAACTTATCAAAGCTTTTAACATTCCCATACTTTTTGCCGATGGTTTTGAAGCTGATGATGTTATTGGCACTCTGGCAAAAAAAGCTGAAGAAAATGGTTTCGAAACATTTATGATGACTCCTGATAAGGATTTCGGACAATTGGTTTCTGAAAATACTTTTATGTATAAACCTCCACGCATGGGAAACAAAGCTCAGATACTTGGAGTTGAGGAAATTTGTTTGAAATATAATCTAAAAAGGCCCAAACAGTTAATAGATATTTTGGGACTTTGGGGCGATACTTCTGACAATATTCCGGGTGTACCAGGAGTTGGTCAAAAGACCGCAATGAAATTAGTTGGTGAATTCGACAGTATTGAGAATCTACTCATAAACACCAATAAACTTAAAGGAAAGCTTAAAGAAAATGTTGAGAATTTTAGTGAGCAAGCTTTATTTTCAAAAGAGCTGGCTACAATTATTCTTGATGTCCCTGTTGATTTTGATGAAGAACATCTAAAAATATCAGAACCAGATATTGAAACTCTGAAAACACTTCTTGAGGAACTTGAATTTAGGGCATTTGCAAAAAGGGTTTTTACCCAAATCTCTCTAAAAAAATCAGGTGAAATAAAACACCAAGAAATTCAAGGTGACCTTTTTGGTGGTGATGTTTTTCAGTCAAGCAATCAAATAAAAGATACTAAGCATAATTATTATCTGCTTAACGAAAAAAACGACAGGACAAAACTTATCAAAAATCTTCTTCAACAAAAAAACATTTGTTTCGACACCGAAACTACCGGAGTTGATGCAAATAATACAGAGCTTGTAGGAATGTCGTTTTCATACAAAACAGGTGAAGCATATTATATACCTATGCCGGAAAATTATGATGATGCTTTGTCGATTGTTTCAGAATTTAAAACTGTTTTTGAAAACTCTGAAATTGAAAAAACAGGACAAAATTTAAAGTTCGATATTTCTGTTTTGAAATGGTACGACACTGAAGTGAAAGGCAAATTATTCGACACCATGCTTGCTCATTATCTTATCGAGCCGGAAATGCGCCATAATATGGACTACCTGTCAGAAACATACCTTAACTACAAGCCTGTTTCTATTGAAACCCTTATCGGGAAAAAAGGAAAAAACCAGGGTAGCATGAGAAATGTAAATATTGATATTTTAAGCGATTACGCCTGCGAGGATGCTGATATAACTCTTCAACTCAGAAATATTCTTCTACCAAAACTAAAGGAAACCGATACAGAAAATTTATTCAATAACATAGAAATTCCTTTAATTCCTGTTCTTGCCTCGATGGAAGCTGAAGGTGTAAAATTAAATACCGAAGCTCTAAAAGATTTCTCAATTCAGCTTGCTGATGAAATATCAAATATTAAAAAACAGATTTTCGAGAAATCAGGAATAGAATTTAATATTGCTTCACCAAAACAATTGGGAGAAGTTTTATTTGATAAATTAGTTGTTACGGATAAACCAAAGCGAACAAAAACCAAGCAATATTCAACCGGAGAAGACGTACTCAGAAAACTGATTAACAAACATCCGATTATTCAGAACATTCTGGATTTTCGTTCTTTAACAAAATTAAAATCTACTTATGTTGATGCATTGCCAAATCTGATAAATCAGCGAGATGGTAGAATTCACACATCTTACAATCAGGCTGTCACCGTCACCGGGCGACTGAGTTCTAATAATCCTAATCTTCAAAATATTCCGATAAGGACAGAAAAAGGAAGGGAAATACGAAAAGCTTTCGTCCCACGAAATGATGATTATACTTTGCTTGCTGCCGATTATTCGCAAATTGAACTCAGGATAATTGCCGAAATGAGCAAAGACGAAGGAATGATGAATGCCTTTTTAAATAATGTTGATATTCATTCCACCACTGCCTCAAAAATTTATAATGTTCCGGTTGAAGAAGTTACAAAAGATATGCGAAGAAATGCCAAGACAGTAAATTTTGGAATTGTTTATGGAATTTCTGCTTTTGGTTTGTCAGAAAGATTGAACATTCCTCGAAAAGAAGCACAAGAAATTATTGATCAGTATTTTGATAAATACCCCGGAGTAAAAAAATATATGAATTCTACAATTCAGTTTGCCCGCGATAATGGATTTGTAGAAACTATTATGAATCGGCGAAGGTATTTGCGCGACATAAATTCAAATAACGGAACAGTTCGTAGTTTTGCTGAAAGAAATGCTATCAATGCACCTATTCAAGGCTCATCTGCCGATATGATAAAAATTGCAATGATTAGTATTTTTGATGAATTTGAAAAACGTAATTTAAAGTCAAAAATGATTCTTCAGGTTCATGATGAATTGATCTTTGATACCCACAAAGACGAAATAGAAATAGTTAATTCTATTGTTGAAGAAAAAATGAAAACCGCTTTTAAAATGAATGTGCCAGTGGTGGTAGATATAAATACTGGGAATAATTGGTTGGAAGCACATTAGTTTTTTAAAATAATTTAGAATTTTATTTACATAATCTTGGCTTTATAGTGTTTTCCTGTTTTGTGCAAGCAAAAAACTACTAATATTTAAATCATTGGAAAACAAGACTGAATATAGTGTAAACCATATTTATGAATGGACATATTTATGAATGGACAAATAATGAACACTGAACACCGATTAACGATTTAAGATTTATTTGTGATTGAAAAAGTATTTATGATTTTAGATTTTTTTTAGTGCTCTTGACAAATCATTATTCATCATTCGTTAATCGGTGTTCGATATTCAATTTTTCAATCGTTTTTTTCTTTTCTTCCTGTTTTGTGCAAGCAAAAAACTACTAATATTTAAGTCATTGGGAAACAAGACTTAATTTATAAGAAATGCTTGTTTTTGGGTGCTGCATTGCACAAAACAGGTGTGATAATTGGTTGGAAGCACATTAGTTATTTAAAAATAATTTAGAATTTTATTTCCATAATCTTGGCTTTATAGTGTTTTTGTGGCTTGGTGCTTTTGTGGCATACTTATTGTTTTATTTTTAGTGGGCTCACATTTTTTAACTTTTAAATTTAAATGCCATGAAAACATTTATAAAAAACAAAAAAGGTGTGGTTGAAAACACAAAAACAAAATTTTCAAAAATCAATTTAGCCATTTTGGCTGTACTTTCTTTAACATTCTTTTTAACATCCTGCTATAAAGAGCCATGGGGAAGTGATGGTCTTCCAGGAAAAGCATATCTCGCTCTTACATGGTTAGAAGAAGAACCCAGCTATTTAGATGCCGGCACTTCTGCGATTCCTGAATATTTTTATTGGGATGAATATTATAGAATAACTTCCGGATATTACAACTTTTATTACGAAGGTGATGTTTGGACAGGCAACAGATGGGCTTTTTATTCATGGGAAATAGACTATGAAATTTGGACTAATACCGGTGAATCCGGAGGACCATATTACAATGGACGTGATGGTGTCGACACTTATTTTACAATTGAATGTAGTCCTTACGGACCTTATGTTAGTGAAGATTACAAAGGAATTGTTGTCGAAAAAGATTATCGTGTAATTGAAGATACCGGCGATACAATCATCATTGAAAAAGAAAAAGAGGAATTTACAATGAGAGTAACTTATAAGAAAGTTGAAAAAAGAAATTGAAACTCCCCGCCGCAGAGCAGCGGGGTATCTTAGAACAGAGCTAACTGTTTACTTTTATGCAAAACTGTATATTCTTTTTCAAGTCCTTGGTCACGAACATACTTCGTAATAGTCGTCTCGT
>Ga0307992_1000349_pt1 | contig 29764 bp, 27 predicted proteins | sample EllFjometagen133_FD_203162 | JGI IMG/M metagenome (GOLD analysis project Ga0307992, IMG submission 203162) | Marine microbial communities from Ellis Fjord, Antarctic Ocean - #133 | ecosystem: Environmental > Aquatic > Marine > Unclassified | place: Southern Ocean | collected 2014-10-08
TCTGTCTCCAACTCCAACTACTCTAGTACTCCAGCCTAATTGATCCCTTATAATAGAGGAGAGAGCGAAATCACTTTCAATTGTTAAGCAAAATAGTCCTTTTCTTGCAGGGGTATGAAGGTTTTTTGCAATAATATAGCCTAAAATATCACCATTAAAGACTGTAACATTTTGCGTTTTGTTGTTGTACTTTAGTATAAAAGCTCTATCACCATCACCATCACAGACAAGGGCATACAGATTCTTTTCAAACTTTTTTCCATCTTCAAGCAAACGCTTTATAGTTGGAATTTGAGATTCATTTACACTAAAGGGTAAATCTTCAAGCAGGGCCACACCAGAGTTTTTGTTTATATTTTTAAGGCCCAAATCACAAGCCAATGAAACGGTCCTTATTCCTTGGTTTCCCAAGTATTTTTGAGCTATTTTAGAAAAAGCACCATTTGCTAAATCAAGATAAAGGGGAGTATTGTTTAGGGTTTTTTTTACAAGTTCAAAATTAATCCCACTAAAAATTTTATCAAAGATACTTAAAGGAAAACAAGTTTTAGATATTTGGTTATCAAAGTTTTTAATTTGTTTTTCTTTTGTAGTAAAGAAATTATAAGTTAATTGATATTCACCTAATTTAGAAAAAGGGTATAGTTTTTTTCCATCGATAAATAACTTAATACCATTGTACTCGGGTGGGTTGTGAGAGGCTGTAATCATAATAGCAGGAATTCTTTTTTCGAGAGAATAAGCTACAAGCAAAGGAGTTGGTATAATTTGTAAATCAATTGTAGTTATATTAGCTTCTATTAGAGCTTCTTTAACAGCAACTTTGATATTGTTGTTGTTTAATAGCTCTCTTCCATCTTCCCCTATTGCAATCTCACTAGTATCCTCTGGAATCATTTTTAGAAAAGCAGATGTATAATGTTTTACAAAATTTGGTGTTAACTCTTTATTTTTTAAAAAAGATTTTAAGAAATTATCATTTTCAGATTTTGTTATAGCAATTGATCTAACTCCATCAGTTCCTGGTATCTTGTAAGCACAGCTATTTATTAAGGTATCTAAATCTTTTATATTCTTTTGTAAAAAAAAATTAAGTTTATCAATATCTAAGATCATATCAAATTTATATTTTTCTTTAATACTTTTTTTTATGCTAATTAATGTATCATTTGTCGAATCGACAAATTCAAGCAAATTAAAATCAAAAATTTTTACCATATAACAACCTGTTTACTTATTATAAGAGTTATAAAAAGAATGTCAATTTAAAATACTAAAAAAATATGGATACTTTAGTTTTTGAAATAATAAAACTTGAGTGTTGTAAAAAATGACTACATTGTAACTCAATTTATATTGTTATAATGGTTCAAAAATTGTACTATTATTACAGTTTTTATTAGATTTTAACATCACCTATGTTATTTTTTGGCAATAAATTAGCTCAAAAAATTATAATATTTATTGTATGGAAAAAAACTTAGCATAAAGGATTGAAAAAAGTTGTTGTTTGTTTTATTATCCTCACGGTATATTAGTTTCTAGTAATGCTAAAAATTTAATAATACATGACAAATGTAATTAATGTTTCAGGGTGGCCTGAAACTAAAACATATCCTATAATAAGAGGTTTTATTTTATGAGCAACCTGAATAATATGAGAAATATCGGTATTAGTGCCCACATTGACTCCGGAAAAACTACTCTTACAGAACGTATTCTTTTTTATTGTAAAAAAATTCATGCAATTCATGAAGTACGTGGTAAAGATGGTGTTGGTGCAACAATGGATAGTATGGAACTTGAAAAAGAGCGTGGAATTACTATTGCATCCGCTGCAACTAACGTTACTTGGAAAGAAAATGATATTAATATCATTGATACTCCAGGTCACGTAGATTTCACAATTGAAGTAGAAAGAGCCTTACGTGTTTTAGATGGTGCAATCCTTGTTCTCTGTTCTGTTGGTGGTGTACAATCACAATCCATTACTGTTGATAGACAAATGAAACGTTATAATGTACCTCGTATTGCATTTATAAATAAATGTGATAGAACTGGTGCTAATCCATATCGTGTAAAAAATCAATTGATTGAAAAATTAGGTCTTAATGCTGTTCTGATGCAAATTCCAATCGGACTTGAAGAAAAGTTAGAAGGCGTAGTTGATTTAGTTCAAATGAAAGCAATTTATTTTGATGCTGGAGAAGATGGTGTTGATGCAAGAGATGCAGAAATTCCTGAATCATTGATGGACGAAGTTAACGAAAAAAGAGAAGAGATGCTAGATGTTGTCTCTATGACTGATGATGCTTTGATGGAAGCTATGCTTGAAGAAAATGTAACTGTCGAATTAATCAATGCCGCAGTTCGTAAAGCAACAATTGCATTAGAATTGGTTCCAGTATATGTTGGTTCAGCTTATAAAAATAAAGGTATTCCACCTTTACTTGACGCAGTAAGTGCGTTCTTACCTAATCCAACTGAAGTAGAAAATAAAGCTTTAGATTTAGATGATGGTGAAAAAGAATTAGTTCTTCCTTCAGACGAAACATTAAAACCTGTTGTTCTTGCATTTAAATTAGAAGATGGACAATATGGACAATTAACATACATTCGTGTTTACCAAGGTAAAATTAAAAAGGGTGATGAATTATATAATACTCGCTCAAGAAAGAAATTTAAAGTTGGTCGTTTAATTAGAATGCACTCCAATGAAATGGAAGATTTACTAGAATGTGGTTGTGGTGAAATTGCTGCACTATTCGGTGTAGATTGTGCTTCAGGTGATACTTTCTGTCATCCTGACTTAAATTACTCAATGACTTCAATGTTTGTTCCTAATCCTGTAATCTCTCTTTCTATTGAACCTGTTGATAAAAAGGCTGCCGATAACATGGCTAAAGCTTTAAACAGATTTACAAAAGAAGATCCAACTTTCAGAACTTATGTAGATGTAGAGTCTAACCAAACTATTATTCAAGGTATGGGAGAATTACACTTAGAAGTATACGTTGAAAGAATGAAAAGAGAATACAAAGCTGAAGTTATAATTGGTAAACCTGAAGTTGCTTACCGTGAAGCTATTTCACACAAAGCAGAGTTCAACTATACACATAAAAAACAAACTGGTGGTTCTGGTCAATTTGCACGTGTTGCAGGTTACATTGCCCCTCTTGTTAATGATTCTGATGCTGAAGAACCAAAAGACTATGAATTTATTGATCAAATTAAGGGTGGATCTATTCCTTCAGAATATATTTCTTCTTGTAATAAGGGTTTCCAAATGGCAATGAAGAAAGGAACTCAAATTGGTTTCCCTGTTGTTAATGTTATAGCATGTGTCAACGATGGTGCTTGGCACGCAGTTGACTCATCTGATATGGCATTCCAAACAGCATGTTTATCTGCTTTTAGAGAAGCTTATGAAAGAGCCAAACCTGTTATTCTTGAGCCAATCATGAAAGTTGAAGTTACTGGTCCTACTGAATTCCAAGGTAATATCTTTGGATCAATTAACCAAAGACGTGGTATGATTGTTTCTTCTACAGAAGAAGGCGTAAGCTGTATTGTAGAGGCAGAAGTACCACTATCAGAAATGTTCGGTTATTCAACTGTTTTGAGATCTTTAACTCAAGGTAAAGCTGAATTCACAATGGAAATTGCTAAATATGGTAAAGTTCCACAAAGTGTATCAATTGAATTAAAAGAAAAGTACGAAAAACAACGTGCTGCAGAAAACAAATAATTTAGATTAATTTAAAATATTATCGGATTTTATCAACTTGATAGGATCCGATATTTTTTTTCGCCATTTGGATTTACATTTTTTAAAAATCTTGAAAGAGTGCTTTAAAGTAAAAAAGAAACATTTTCCCCACGTTCTTTACTTTTTATGATATAATTAGTTATCAAGATATTTCGGAGGTAAAGTACATGGAAATTCAAGAGTTAACCAAAATTAGCCCACTTCGGGTCTTTGAAGATTCAATTGGTGGAGGCCTAGGCCGTGGTAATTTAGGTGTTTTAGTATCTCGTCATGGAGTAGGTAAGACCGCCTGTTTAGTACACTTAGCAACTGATAAACTTTTTAGAGGCGAACATGTGATTCACGTTTCTTTTAGTGGAAATGTTGAGCATGTTATCAATTGGTATAAGGAGGTCTTCCAAGAAGTATCCGAGAAAAGACATTTGGTAAGTTCTTCCAATGTTTATGATGAACTTTTAGCAAATCGTGTAGTTATGAATTTTAGTCAAGATATGGTTTCTATTGATAAAGTTTTATCAAGTTTAGAAACATTAATTAGTGCTGGTTCTTTCAAAGCTGATGCAATTCTTTTTGACGGCTTTAAATTGACTACAGCAAATATTAACGATGTTAAAAAAATTAAAGAATTTGCAGCAAGATTAAACGTAGAAGTTTGGTTTAGCGTATCCCCAGTTAGAGATGATGTTAAATATGATGAATATGGTGTTCCTGAAACAGTTCTTCCTTATTTAGAAGTTATTGATATTCTAATTGGATTAAAAATGAATAAAGAAGGTGATAGCGTTAAAATGACATTGGTCAAAGAGCGTGATAAAGTAATTGACAAACACTTGGCAGTTTGTCTAGATCCTAAAACTATGTTGATTTCCACATAATATATATTGATAAGCCCTCCTTTGTGGGGGTTTTTTTGTTATATAAATATGAATTACTTTGAATCAAAAAAACCTCTTAAGTTTAAACAATTAATATTAATTGTCAGCTTAAGGGGTATTGTTTTATGTTTTCTAAAATAATAAGTAAATAGGTTTTTTATTAGGTAAAACCTTTTTAAAGCCAGTGCTCGTTGATTTCTTCAACAAGAATTACAGTTTGAGCTATAATAGCATCGCCGCTTCCTAACTCTCCTAAAATACTTTCTAATGTTTTTGCTTTTACTGAAATTTGTGAAACATCAATTGCAAGGATTCTGGCTAAATTATTTTTAATCTCTAGAATATAATCTTGTAATTTGGGAGTTTGTAAAATAATTGTACAATCTAAATTAATTATATCTATTGGATATAATGCAAGAGTTTTAGTTAATAAAGCTTCGCTTTCAATATCTTTATATTTGGGATCTTTATCACTAAAAAGAGTTCCAATATCGGGAGCTCCACAGGAGCCTAAAATAGAGTCAATTATAGCATGTATCAATACATCACCATCGCTGTGAGCAATTTCGCCTTTATCATTAGGGATTTTAATTCCACCAATAATAAGATCTCTATTTTTACCTAATTTATGTAAATCAAAACCTTGTCCTATTCTCACAGATAATCCTTATTTTATTTTATTTATATAAGATCTAAATTCTTTGTCTTTTATATATTTGCTCTCGCCTTCATTCTTAATTTCCAGGTATTTTTTAATTTGCACTTGTGCATCAGGAATATCATCGAGATAAGTAATTTTTATATTTTTTGGATCTCCTAAACAAATGCCTACACCTAATTCAAAATCACTATATATTTCAGTATCATCATTATAAATTTTATCTTCATTAGCATTTTCATGAGCGAGTAGTATCTCAGGGAAATGAAATATTTGAGGTGTTTGGACACGAACAACGGTGTCTCTATTTAAATGTTCAGATATAGAACCATTTTGATCAATTCGTTTTATAGAATCAGTGACAGCTATAGCTGGAGCACAACCACCATATACTTTTGCGGTAGCCAATGCTCTAATAATTAATTCAGGAGTGATAAAACATCTAGCGCCATCATGAATAGCAACATATTCAATAGGCAAATCAAGACTTTTTACCATAGCAAGTGCTTTATTAACACTTTCTTGTCTAGTTTCGCCACCTTCACTAAATATCAAAGGAACAGGACATCTTTCTCCTATTTCCTCTAGTGCAAAATAGCATTCATTTTGTGATTCTTTTGGTGCTGTGATTATAATAGCTTGAATATTGGGAATAGATAAAAATGGAGCAACAGAATTATACAAAACTGTATGCTCATTAATTTTTAAATACTCTTTTTTAACAACTGATTTAGCTCCATTATTAAATCTAGAGCTATTTCCTGCCGCAGTTATTATAGCGCAAAATTTAGGAAATGCCATACTATTCTAATTTACTAAAGATAAGCATTTGAATCTCATCTTTTTCTTTATCAAGGGAATAGGCTGCTTCATCGATTAAAATTCTTAAAGCACTATCATAAAGTCTTCTTTCTTGTACAGGAAGTTCTTTTATTTTAGATCTATGATAAAGGGTTTGTACTACTAGAGCTATTGAAGTAATAGAACCTTCCTTTAGTAAATCTAAGTTCATTTGATAGCGCGCTTTCCAATCGACAACGGGCTGTTTGTATTCTTTAGAAATGGAATTGATCGCTTCTAAAGCTTCTTTTTTCTCTACGATGCCTCTGATTTTCATTTCATCCGATTTTGCAACAGGTATCATGACAGTCATATCTGAAATATCTAGGTATATTACATAGTAAAGTGTGGCAGTGCCTCTAAAATCTCTTTCTTCAATTCTTTTTACTATTCCTACCCCTTGTAAAGGGTAGACTACATGTTCACCTACTGAAAATTGTGTATCATTTTTGCTTGGATTCATATCTCAAATATTATACTCTATTTTTTATTAAAATACAATATAGATGTGAGCTTCAAAAGTCAGTATGTTTGTTATGTCAATTGAGTAAGTAATCGCAATTTTTGATTGTTTGTTTTGATTGTAATTAGTATTGCAATTTTAATAGTTTTTTTTAGTTGTGCAAAGCATAAAAAGGATGTTTTTACATTTGCATTTAAGCCATTAATTCATTAAACTAGGATTTATGAAAAGTGAAGTTAGAAATTGTGGAGTATTATTACATCCCACCTCTTTGCCCTCAAGGCATGGTATTGGTAGCTTGGGCGAAAAAGCTATAGAGTTTGTAGATTTATTAGAGCAAATGAATATTACATTATGGCAAATATTACCCTTAGGTCCTACAGGCTTTGGAGATTCTCCTTATGCTTCAAGAAGTACTTTTGCAGGTAATGAATTATTAATTGATTTACATGAATTAGCATTTGATGGATATCTTGAATTAACTGATATCTTTAGTGATCCATTAGAAGCAACTGATAGAATAGATTATAATAAGGTTCGCTTATTTAAAGAGCCGTTACTTAAAAAAGCTGCTCTTACTTTATTAGAAAACCCTGATAAAAGTGATTACAATTCTTTTTGTGAAGACAATAGCTATTGGTTAAATGATTATGCTCTTTATAGTGTTTTAGTTGAACAATTTAATGATTCAAGATGGTTTATGGTATGGCCTGAAAATATTAAAAAAAGAGATAAGAAAACAATTGCTGAATTAGAGAAGAAAAATCACCAAAAAATTGAAATTATAAAAGCAATCCAATATTTCTTTTTCACTCAATGGAATAAGGTAAAATCTTATGCCAATGAGAAGGGCATAAAGATCATTGGTGATATTCCAATATTTGTTGCTGGAGACAGTGTAGATGCTTGGACCAATGTTGAATTATTAAAAATGGATAAAAACTATCAACAGATATTTTCATCAGGAGTTCCACCAGATGCTTTTAGTGATGAAGGTCAACTTTGGGGAAACCCTGTATATGACTGGTCTAAGCACATTGAAACCAATTTTGCTTGGTGGACTAATAGATTAAAAGCTACTTTAAAAACTTGTGATATTGTTAGAATTGATCATTTTAGAGGCTTAGAGTCTTATTGGGAAGTTCCAAGTAGTGAAAAAACAGCCTTAAATGGTAAATGGGTAAAAGCACCAGGCCAACTTTTATTAGATCAATTGAAAAATGAATTTAAAGATTTACCTGTAATAGCTGAAGACCTTGGTGTAATAACTGATGAAGTTGAAGCGCTTAGAGATAATAATAATTTACCTGGAATGAAAATTTTACAATTTGCATTTGGGTTCAGAAATGGTAAATTTGATGCAACCAATGCTTATTTGCCTCATCATTGTAATTACAATAGTGTGGTTTATACAGGAACTCATGATAATGATACAACTCGTGGTTGGTTTAACAAATTGAGTGATGGTGAAAAAGATATTATTAGACAATATCTTGAAAGTAGCAATGAAGAAGTTGTTTGGAAGTTGGTTAGAAGTATGCTTTTCTCTAGTAGTAAATGGGCAGTTATTCCAATGCAAGATATTTTAGAATTGGATACCAATGGCAGAATGAACACCCCCTCAACTTGTGGATCTTCAAATTGGAGTTGGCGTTTAACAACTTTAGAAATAGATGAATGGAGAAAAGATAGACTCTCTAATGCTATAAGAATAAGTGATAGAATAAGATAATAAGTAATAGACGCCTTTAATTAATTTTAGGCGTTTATTTTTATATAAATTGTTAGTCTTTTTATAAAAACAATGTTGCCAAGTTTTAAAAGTTTGATATAATGAAATTATGTTCAATATATAGAACAAAGCGAGGGGCGTTGTGAAAAACATCTTGATTACTGGAGCCTTAGGACAATTAGGATCCGAGATAGCATTGGCTTTAAGAGCTATTTATTCCAATGAGAATGTTGTTCTTGTTGATATTCGTTGTGATATCAATAAAGCTTTAATTAGTGAAGGGCCTTTTTATATAGCAGATTGTAGAAATGGGGACAAACTTAGAGAAATTGTAAAAAAACACCACACAGATACAATAATTCATTTGGCAGCTATATTATCAGCAAAAGGGGAATTAAACCCTACAATGGCTTGGGATATAAATATAAATGGATTAACTACCATTTTAGAAATAGCCAAAGAATTTGATTGTAGCTTGTTCACTCCCTCATCTATTGGAGCCTTTGGTAGTTCCACTGATAAAGACAATACACCTCAAGTAACAATTCAAAGACCTTCTTCAATTTATGGAATAACAAAAGTTGCAGGAGAATTACTTTGCGATTATTATTATAGTAAATATAATGTAGATACTAGGGGAGTTAGATTTCCAGGCTTAATAAGTTATTTAACTAAGCCCGGTGGTGGAACAACAGATTATGCTATTGAAATATTTCATGAAGCTATTAAAAATAAGAAATATGTTTGTCCTATAAAAGAGGATACATATATGGATATGCTTTACATGAAAGATGCTGTAAAAGCTGTTATAACTTTGATGAATGCAGATCCTTCAAAACTTAAACACCGAAATGCTTACAATATTACAGCTATGAGTTTTTCTCCTGCACAAATTGCAGCAGAGATAAAAAAACATATTCCAGAATTTGAAATAACCTATGAGATAGATCCTTTGAAACAAAAAATTGCTGACTCTTGGCCAAATAAACTTGATGATAGTGAGGCACGAGAGCAATGGGGATTCAATCCATTTTATGATTTATCGAGTATGGTTAGTGAAATGTTAGATAAAATTTCAAGGAGGCTAAGTTATGATTACACATCTTGAAAAAGAACTTAACGAATATCTAGAGGGTCTAAAGACAAAAGGTCTAAGTAAAACTGAAAGAATTTTAAATACTCCTCAACGAGGAGAGATTGAAGTTAATGATGGACAAAAAGTTTTAAACTTTTGCGCCAACAATTATTTGGGCTTAAGTGATAACAAACAAGTAATTCAAGCAAGCAAAGACGCAATGGATAGATGGGGTTATGGTTTATCCTCAGTTCGCTTTATTTGTGGAACTCAACAAATCCACAAACAATTAGAAAAAAAGGTAAGTGAATATTTAAATACCGATGATACTATTTTATTTTCTTCTTGCTTTGATGCAAACGGTGCTCTTTTTGAACCATTATTAACGAGTGACGATGCAATTATTAGTGATGAGTTAAATCATGCCTCTATAATAGATGGTGTTAGACTTTGCAAAGCTCAGCGCTTTAGATATAAGCACAGTGATATGAGAGATCTTGAGAGATGCCTTATTGAAAGTAAAGACTGTGGTAGACGATTAATTGCAACTGATGGTGTTTTCTCAATGGATGGCGATATTGCTAATTTAAAGAGCATTGTAGAACTTGCTAATAAGTATGAAGCAATTGTAGTAGTTGATGACTCTCATGCAACAGGTTATATCGGAGAAACCGGTAGAGGTACTCCCCAATTTTGTGAAGTTGAAGTTGATTTGATTTCAACAACTTTTGGTAAAGCTTTAGGCGGTGCTAGTGGTGGTTGTATTTCAGGCAAACAATGTTTGATTGATTTGTTTAGACAACACGCTAGACCTTATTTGTTTTCAAATACTTTAGCACCAGCAATCGCAGGTGGAACTATCAAAGTTTTAGAGTTAATAGAAAAAGATAATCCTTTTAGAATCAAAACAATGGAAAATGCCAAATACTTTAGAGAAAAAATGCAAAAAGCAGGCTTTGATCTAGTAAAAGGTGATACAGCTATTGTCCCTGTTATGTTCTACGATGAGGTTATTGCAGTTGAGATGTCTGAAAAGCTATTAGAAGAAGGCATTTATGTAATAGGATTTTGCTATCCAGTTGTGCCCTTAAGTAAAGCTAGAATAAGAGTTCAATTATCAGCAGTCCATACAAAAGAGCAACTAGATATAGCAATAAATGCTTTTATTAAAATTGGGAACCAGATGAAGATAATATAAATCATTAAACAATTAATATTTTAGCTATCAAGTATTTTCTTGGTAGCTTTGTTTATTGGTAGATATTTAGTTAATAAAAAAAGTTGGAACTTGCGATAAGATGTGAATATGTGTATTATTCATTTTGTTATGAACATTATTTTATTTGACAAATTAGAAGAAAAAAATAGCCTACCCATCAATGATGAGAGAGCTAGGCACATAAAAAAAATATTAAAATTAAAGATTGGTGAAAACTTTAGTGCTGGTATTATAAATGGTGATAAAGGCGTTGCAACTATTATAGATATAAATAGTGAAACTTTAGACTTTTCTTTTGAAATTACTATATCAGAGGTGGATAAATTACATCCCTTAACACTGCTTATAGCTTTTGTTCGCCCAATTTGTATGAAAAGAATTTTAAGAGAAGCTGTTTCTCTCGGTGTTGAAACAATTGTAATAGCGGGTGCAGATACAACTGAAAAGTCCTACGCTAAGGCAAATTTTTACATCAAAGATGAATATAAGAGAGTTTTAATTGATGGAGCGATGCAGGCCGCTCAAACTTCAATTAGTGAAGTTAAAATCGTAGATAACATGGCTGATGCCATTAGATTATTTGATAATTCCTTTGATAAAATATTACTCGATAATGTTTTAAAAGGTGAAAGTTTAAGTTTGTACCAACGAGTAAATGAAAAGTGTGTTGTAGCAATAGGACCTGAGAGAGGGTTTTCCAAAAGAGAAAGAAATATGTTCAAATCTAGTGGGTTTAATTCATACACCTTAGGTAAAAGGGTTTTAAGAAGTGAAACAGCCGCTTGTGCATCAATTGCACTAACATTATCTAGAATGAATTTAATATAATATATATATAATTAGGAGAGAAACATGGCTCATTGTATAGAAGAAGAAGCTGAGAAGATTCTTGATAAAGAATATAAGGTTTTAGACAAAGGTTTTATAAGATTGGTTGATTATTGCGGAAGTGATAGCAGAATTGTTCAAGCGGCAAGGATTTCTTATGGAGACGGAACTAAAAGTTATAGAGAAGATAAAGGTTTAATAAACTATCTATTAAGAAATGATCACTCTTCTCCTTTTGAACAAGTTAATTTTACTTTTCATGTAAAAATGCCTATCTTTGTAGCGAGACAATGGATAAGACACAGAACAGGTCGAGTTAACGAGATTTCCGGAAGATACAGTGTAATGAGTGATGAATGCTACAGACCAGATTATAAACATATTAATATGCAATCTTTGGATAACAAACAAGGTAGAAAAAATGAATGTGTTGATCTTGAAACTGCTAACAAAGTATTAGAAAAGTTTGAACAAGATAAAAAGCTTATTTTTGATAATTACAATCAAATTTTAGATATGGGAATAGCTAGAGAACTTGCTAGAATTGACTTGCCCCTTTCTTTATATACTCAATGGTATTGGCAGATGGATTTAAGAAATCTATTTCACTTCCTTGAATTAAGACTCGATCCACATGCTCAATATGAAATTAGGGCTTATGGAGAAGTTATATTACAAATGATTGAAAAAGTTTGTCCTATTGCAGTAGAAGCTTTTAAAAACAATAAACTAGGTTCAGTTACTCTTTCACAAGTAGAAAGAGAAGCTTTAGCTACTATGCTAAGTGGAAAAGAAAATCCATTAAAGGGTAGAGCTAAAACTATATTTGAGGAAAAATTATTATAAAATTATGGATAATGAGATAGATTCAGAGGTAACATCTTTGGGCGATAGTGTCAAAGAAGAATTTTTAACACCAAGCGAACAAGCTAAAACCTTGCCCCACCAAAGTGGGGTTTATCTCATGCTCGATAGTAATAAAAAAGTAATTTATATAGGCAAAGCTAAAGATTTAAGAAAGAGAGTAACAAATTATTTTTTATCAAATAGGGATGCTAAAACTGCCGCACTTGTAAAAAAGATAAGAGTAATTGAGCATATTATCACAGGTAATGAATATGAAGCTCTTGTTTTAGAAAATACCTTAATAAAAAAATATAATCCTCATTATAATATCGATCTTAAAGATGGTAAAAGCTATCCCGTTATTAGACTTACGAAAGAAGATTTTCCCAAAGTATATAAAACAAGACGAATTATTAAAGATGGTTCCTCTTATTATGGTCCCTTTCCAGGGGTTGCAAGTTTACAGACCTATTTGGATTTGATTGAACAAATGTATCCACTTAGAAAATGTTCAACTCCTATGAAAAAAAGAAAAACACCCTGTCTATATTATCATATTGGCAGATGTAAAGCTCCTTGTTGTGGAAAAATAAGCAAAGAGGATTATGCTAAATATGTTGTAGAAGTAAAAAAGTTATTATCTGGTAATAATGAAAATCTTATAAAACAAACTCAAAATGAAATGTTAAAATTGTCCAAAGAGTTAGATTTTGAAAAGGCAGCTCAAAAAAGAGATTTGCTAAATGCATTATTAACCATAAGCTCTAATCAACAAGCTATGGACTTTATTCAAGAGAAACGGGATTATGCATCAATTGAAATGAGGGGTCCCTTATATACTATTAGTATAATGCAGATGAGAGATGGCGCACTAATGGGTAGAGCCCTTTATAGAGGAACTACCTTAGGTGATGAAACTGATTCTTTACTAAATTTTTTAATAAGATATTATTCAGACGGATTAAAATTACCAAATCAACTTTACGTCTCTCATGATATAAAATGTGAATATGTATCAAAATTCTTTAAAGAAGAGTTAGAAGTTGAATTAAATGTTGCTATCCCCTATGAGGGTAAACATTATAGAATACTAAAAATGGCGAGTGAAAATGCCTCAAGAGATGTAGAGAAAAGACTTCGTAACAAAGACAATTCAAAAGCCCTTGAAGATTTACAAAAACTATTAGACTTGCCAGCTTTACCAACTCTTATTGAAGGTTTTGATATAGCTCAACTATCAGGCAAATATACCGTAGCCTCTTTAATTTCCTTTAGAAATGGAAATCCGGACAAAGCAAATTATAGAAGATTTAATATTAAAACTCTTGATGGCAAGGTTGATGATTATGAAGCAATGAGAGAAGCTGCTGCAAGAAGATACTCGAGAGTATTAAATGATAATCTAGAGCGACCTTCCTTAATTTTAATTGATGGTGGTAAGGGGCAGGTTAATGCCGTAACACAAATACTAGAAGATCTAGGCCTTAGTGAAATACCTGTGGTGGGACTTGCAAAGAGATTTGAAGAATTAGTATTTAGTGATGAGAGAGAGCCCTTAAGACTAGAGGAAGATTCCTTAGCTCTTCAAACACTGATTGCAGTTAGAGACGAATGTCATAGATTCGCAACCACAGCTAATCAAAACCTCAGAAGTAAAGAAGTTGCTTTTAGATTGTTAGAAGATATTAAGGGTATTGGCAAAGAAAGATCAAAGAGACTTATGAAAGTTTTTGGTAGTGTTGAAGAGATCTTAAAAACAAGTGAAGAGCAATTATCTAAAGAGGGAAAAATTCCTATATCTGTAGCCAAAAGGCTAAAAGAAAAATTATCCCTATAGTTTGTTTTTCAATGAAGGTGTCTCGAACTTTAAGGTTTTAGCACCTTTTTTTACAATAATATTGTAAAGAAGTTGTTCAATTTCTAGTTTTAACAATTCTCCAGTGTTGGTTCTTATTTTTACATCACTATCGATTAGTAAAGAGATTATATTTCGAGTATTTTTAATTGAATAATTTCTTATTGCATTATTATATGAAGTGATGTCATCTTTTCTATAAATCCCTTTTTTAACACCAAAAACACTAGCATTTTGCATTGCCTGGTAATTTGACTCGCCTTCATTTAAATTCTCTAAAACACTTAAAAGTCTTCTAAACCCCCATAAAATACCACCTGTTAGTGTGTATACAAAGGTTGGATCTCTCTCTAGTAAAACATGAGAGATTTCTAGTGCTTCTTTTAATCTAGAATTTAAAATCATTTCTAAGAGAGAGAAAGAGTTTTCATTTTTACTATGATGTACATATTTTTGAATATCTAATTCATCGATATTGCTGTTATGATCTTTACTTACATTAAAGAAAAAAGCCAATTGATTACAAATAATCTTTAACTCAAGAGTATTGTTATCAACAAGTTCTAACAATAAATTTACAGCTTCTCTGGTGATAGTTAAATTATTGCTTTTAAAAAAAGTATTAACATAATGTATCAATTCATTTTCGCTTAGTGGATAGAAGGATATTGTATTTTCTTTTGCTATTGAACTGGCAATTTTTGCACAGGGACTTTTTAAACTAAAAAGTTCACTTTCCAAAATGAGAGTAGAGCTATTGCTTGGATTTTTAACATAGTCGAGTAAAGTACTAACTCCCGCTATATTTAATTGATCAACTGCATATAAAACAATTAATGTATGGGAAGAAAATAAACTAGGGTTATTTAATTCCATATACATTTCATTCTCAAAGGCTTCAAAGCTATAATATTTCTTAAAATCTACATTATTATCATATTGCTTTTGTAGATTTGAATATTCTTTTTTTATCCTTTCTTCTTTGGTCCCTGATTCGGGACCAAGAAATAATTTAACACTACTACTCACTCTGTTTCCTATATTGTCTAGTTATAAGGGCCAGGGTTCCTGCAATTTGAAGTTGAGTTGTGTAGATAGGATGGTAGGAACTGTTTGCGGGCAACAGAGTTACTCTGTCCTCCCCACTATGGTAGTATTTTAAAGTTAAGCCAATTTCAGGAATGTCTGCTAAAACAATATCCCCGTCATTAGCAAATTTACATTTTTTGATAATTGCTAAATCACCAAAGTATATACCTGCATTGTCCATGGAATCATCTGTAACTAAAATGGCAAAGAATTCATCATTTTGTGAAGAATAAATCATTGAAACTGAACAGGAAATAGTATAATCAGAAACTTTTAAAAGACTTCCAGATTCGTTTGTACTGTATACCGGAATTTCAAGCATATCTTGAAAAGGCACAAATCTCGCATCAATTATTTCAATTGATCGTGATATTCCTTGTGTGGTTTTAATAATATTTTTACTTTCTAAAGCTTTTACGTGATCGTGAGCAGCTTTTACAGAAAATTTAAAATTGTTACTAATATCTCTTACAGAGGGACTATAGCGAAATTCTCTCATATAATCTCGAATAAATTGGGCAACTTGAATCTGTCTGTCAGTTAGTTTTTTCATAATTAATCTCTGTTTTAATTTCTTTTATTAAAACAACCCTCCTTAGCAATATCAAGTAAAAAATACTTGGTCAATAAATTAAACAAAACAAGTTATTGTTCAAATCTATTTTCGAAAAGTTTCTCAAGGGCATCTGCCATTGCAACTTCATCATCACCTTCACAAGAAATCATAATTTCACTTTTAAATCCTGCTCCTAGTGTAATAACGCCCATAATAGACTTGCCATTGATTTTAATACTACCTTTTTCCATATAAAGTTCACTTTTAAATTTGTTAGCAACTTTAACAATCATGGCTGCAGGACGAGCATGAATACCTGCTCGATTTCTCACAATTAGATTTTTATTTACCATCTATAAGGTATTCTCCTCGTTTATATAATACATTTTTTTAGCTGATTCTGTTTCAAACCATTTTAAGACACTTTGATCAAATTCTTTAGCAGAATGATACCCAAGTTGTTTGAGTCTTTCGTTTCTTGCAGCTGTTTCAATAATAATTGGAATATTTCTACCAGGTTTAATTGGAATAACAAGTTTTGGAATATCAATACCTAAGAAAGAAGCTTTCATATTTTCTTCTCCAACCCTGTCATAGTTTTTGTCTGAATCCCATTCTTCAAGATGAACCAATAATTGCACTTGTTTCTTATTTCTTATAGCACCAACGCCAAAAATATTTGCAAGGTTAATTATTCCTATTCCTCTAATTTCCATATGGTGAGCTAGCATAGGATTTTCTCCACCACCAACTAGAAATGAACTGCTAATATTTCGTAATTTTACAGTATCATCACTAATTAATCTATGACCTCTTTCAATTAATTCTAGAGCTGTTTCACTTTTACCAACACCACTATCACCTGTAATTAAAACACCTATACCATATACTTCAACAAATACACCATGTATTGTTTGTGTTGGTGCAAACAATTCATCAAGTAATTGATAAATATGTCTTGAAAAGTCTGATGAAATAAGGGCTGTTTTTAATAAAGGCGTACTTGCTTCTTCTGCTATTTCTATAAATCTTTCACTAGGAGTATAGTTGTGGGTGAAAATGCAACAAGGAACGTTGTAAGAAAAAAGACGCTCAATATTACTATAATCGTTATTTTCATCTAGCATATCTAAATAACTTTGTTCCCCATGTCCAAAAATTTGAACTGCATCACCCGCAAAAGATTCGAAAAAACCAGAAAGGGGTAACCCTGGTCTACTAATTTTACTACTAATTATTTTATTCGATAGGCCGCTTCTTCCTGCTAAACAAGAAAGTTGCAACTTATTGTGTTCTTTTAGATCCACATCTAAAAGCTCAAGTATAGTGCAGCTAGTCATAAATCATCCCTCCACTTTTGTATAAGAATAACATATAAATATTAATTTATAAAGAAGAACATTAACAAATGTAGACACTTTTTTTTACATATAACATTCTTTTTATTTTACGAAAAATTAAATTTATTATATTAATTTTTTTACTTTAATTAAAAGGTTAGCTACATTAGTATTAAATAATACTGTGAAAGAAATTATATAACAAAGTGTTACTAATAAATTTTAAAAAAACGACAATATTTAGTGTTTTAATGTTGTAAAATACAGATTTGAGCTAAAATAGAAACAGTTTTTGATTTGACTTTTAGCTATTTAGGGTTTAACTTATAAGTAGATAAAAGATAATTAATAGAATATTTTTATTAATTTAAAAACAAAAACGTGACAATGAGAGGGTAGTATAGCTAAGTAATTTTTTTTAAAAATAATAATTTTAAATGATTATTATAAGCAGCAAGGTCCGTTGGACTTTTTCCGATTTTAATGATAGGAGGATGCTTTTTAATATGAGTTGAAAAGCAAGTAATACATGAATATAACAGTTAAAGGTATACATTATAATCCTAGCGATGAAACAAAAGCTTTCTTGGATAAAAAATTAGAAAAGATTAGTTTTGCAGATGATTCACTACAAGATTTAGAAATTGTTATGACAAAAGAAAAATTAGGTCAAGGCTATAAAGTAGATGCTCATATGCACTTCAATTGGGGTACTAAAAAAACAATAAGTTTAGATTGTTATGAGTTATATGAAGGACTTGAACTAATCATTGATAAAATAACAACTGCTGCAAGAAGAGAAAAAGAAAAAGTTAAAAATCATAAGAAAGAAAGACCTGAGTTTGTTGAACCAGAAGAAGTACTTTAACAAATAAAGATTATTATAATAGTTAATAAAATTAACGAAAGACCATAATAATGAGATTTCGATTAATTAACCTTAAGGGCTGATTTGTGTTGAAAAACAGATTTCAGTCCTTTTCTATATTTTAATTACTTCTCAAAAATGTTGAATCAATATTTAATTCTTTTCGGTATTTGCTCACAGTTCTTCTTGCAATTTTAATTCCTTCTTCACCAAGCTTGTCAGAAAGTTTTTGATCACTTAGAGCTTTGTGGCCTTCATTTTCATTAATTAATTGCTTAATTCTTTCTTTTATAGCTGTTTTTGATTTAGAGTTAGAGTCGCCTACAGCATTGGAGAAAAGGTTCTTTATTGGAATAATTCCCCAATCACAGTCTAACCATTTAGAGGAGGCTAATCGTGAAACCGTGGTTTCATGAACATCCATTTCAATAGAAACATCCTTTTGGGTAAGGGGTCTTAAATACAAGGGACCTTTAGTGAAAAATTCACTTTGCTTTTCAATTAAAATCATTCCAAGTTTAAATAAATTTTTGTTTCTCATATCAATCTGATTTATTAACTCTTTTGCAATAGAAGTTTGTTCTCTTATATATTTTTTAGTTTTAGAATCATCAACTTCTTTTGCTAGGTCAACAAATTCATGGCTTATAGTAAGGTTTGGAAGGTTTTTTGAGCTAGTTTCCATCTCAATTTTACCTTCAATAACATGAATTGATAAATCAGGAATTACATATGCTCTAATTCCATTATCAAATTGAGATCCTGGGAAAGGATTTAATGATTGTAGAAAAGAGAAGAGAAAATTAAATGTATCCTCATCTATTTTTAAATTGGATAAAACTTTGTTTATTTTTTTAGATCTAATATTTTGTAATTCATTGTTTAGTAAATTATTAAAGGCGTCAAATAAATCTTCATCCAAGCCTTTAATTTGTGCTTGTACAAATAAAGATTCTCTGTAATCAGAGGTACAGCAACCAATGGGGTCATAGTTTTGTATTTTATCTTGCATTTCAAACATTAAATTTTCTTTTTCACTAATACTTAGGGTTTTTAAAGCATCACTTTGGATTTCTCCCTCTATTAGAGAGAGGGGATCTATATTGTTAAAACCTGATGTATCCAAATTAGATATTAATAATTCTCCCATTTCTCTTTGAGCTAGGTTTAAATCATCAATGTGGAGAGTATCTAAGAGATAGTCCATCAATGTTTTATAAGAGGTTAAAGTGTTTTCCATAAACTTTTGTTTTCTGTCACTAGCTTCCCTATCATATATACCTTGATAATCAGATCCATAAGCCGATGAGTCAGAAAAATCTTCAGCTTTAGATTTTGATGGAAAGTCCCCAGTCATATTGTCCAAAGATTGTTCAATCGCATTAGGTATTTCTAGGGCAGGATTACTCTCTATTGCCTCTTGTATTTTTGCTTGTAATTCTGTTAAAGGAAGAGCTAGGGTTTCTAGTCTTTGAAGCATAAGAGGGGATAGAGATAAAGTTTGTCGAGTGCCTAATTCAAGGGATAAGCCCATTACTGATCCTCCTCAAATGTAGTTCCAAAATAGATATCTTTGGCTTTAGCATCTTTAAGAAGGGTTTGTTTATCCCCACTTGTAAGTAAAGTTCCATTGTTAATTATGTAAGAACAGTCTGTGATAGAAAGAGTATCCCTAACATTGTGATCTGTTAATAAAACGCCAATTCCCTTATTACTTAATTCCTTTATTATAACTTTTATATCACTAACAGCCTTAGGGTCTATTCCCGCAAAAGGTTCATCAAGTAATAAAAAATGAGGACTTGTTGCAAGAGATCTTGCAATTTCAGTTCTTCTTCTTTCTCCACCGGAAAGAGTATATCCTAATTGCTTTCTAATAGCGTTTAGGCCAAATTCATTTAATAGTTTTTCAATGAGTTTTGATTTTTCACTTTCATTCAACTCGTCTCTATTTTCAACAACTAATTTGATATTATTTTCTACACTAAGTTTTCTAAAAATTGAAGGCTCTTGTGGTAGATAGGACAGTCCAGCTTTAGCTCTTTTGTGCATTGCTAAAGTTGTAATATCTCTTTCATCTAAAAATATTCTACCACCATTTGCTTTGATGAAACCTACTATCATATAAAAAGTAGTAGTTTTGCCAGCACCATTTGGACCTAAGAGCCCAATAACTTGACCACTTTCCATAGAAAAAGATATTTTTTTTACAACATGCTTTTTGCCATAGTTTTTTTCAAGGTCCTCAATATAAAGGATATGTTTCATAAAAGCATAGCCAAAGTAATATTGGCTTCCTCCATTTTTAGTTATTTTTGGTATATTATAACATGCAATTTTAAAAACTACTATGTTCTTAATTGTAGTTTTTGTGGTGAATTTTACTATTCTGTTTGAATATTTGCTTCAATAGAGCCATCCATTGAAATATCATTGTTGTTTAGATTGATTGAGATTGCTTGAGCTTTATAAGTATTCTTTTGCCAAAACACTCTAGAATTGCCTAAAAGAGATATATTATTAGTTTCTAAGTTAAATCTTAAAATATCACAATTGCATCGCATTATTTCATTATCACTATCGTGAAGTAACTTAACTTCAACAAGTAAATCAATAATAGAATTATCTAAATCATATTCCATATAAGAGGCTGTAGCATAAATATTGTTTTTTAAATCATCAATTTCTACCCAGCTGTCAATTACTAATGTTTCATTCGCCCTATCATATTTAAGAGAGGAACACCTTAGTGTTATAAGATTTTCTTTATCAATAAAGCTAATATTTCCAGTACACTCAATATCAGAATAATCTTCTCCGCTTAATTGAATTTTATCAGCTGTTATTTCAATGGTTTCTAAAATTACATTAGCATTATTGCTTAAGGTAATATTTTGATTACCTTCCCTCATGGAAAGAGTTGTGTAACCACCACTGAAACTAATGGACGAAGCAAAAAGAGAAGAGGAAAAAATTAATAAGAATATTGTTGTTTTAATTTTATTTTTCATATATTTCCCCTTTTGTTATTCGCTTGAATTCAAAGTATCTCTCATTAATATTTGCAGAAAGGCCAGAGCCTTCAAATTTACCAATATAACTATTTACAATAATATTTTCATCTTCAGTATTTATGAGTTGCTCTTTATCATTCCAACTTAGTTTATCACAAGATATTTGAAGTTGAGGATTATTAATTGAGAAGTTTACATTACCAAATAATTCAATATTATTGTTTTTAGTATAGATTTCAAGTTTATCACAAGAGCCCTCAACTTGAGTATCACCCTTTTGATTGATAATTTCAAACTTTGCATTTTCTGCGATAGTTAAATTTTTCTTATTATATATTTCAATTTTTGTTGCTTCGAGTTTAATAGGGTCATTAGATCCTCTATTAATTGAATACGTGGTATCAAATAATACCAAATCAGGATGTTCAATTATTTCATTATTTTTATCTTTGTCATCGATAAAAGAACAGGAGCTAAGCAATATTATAATTATAGTAAAAACTATAAGCTTATTTCTCATAATTTGCTAACTCCCTTTTAATTATATAAAAAATAGTACTATTTTATTATTTCTATCACTTTTGGGTAATATTTGCTTTTACTAAAGTAGAAATAAGTTCCAACTGCAATAAAGCCAATTATAATACCAACTATTCCTGCTAAAAATTTATAGCCCTCACTTGAAGAAGGAAGTAATAAGAAAAATATTGGAAACATTAAAAGTGGCACCATTAATGTTATAAAAGAAGTTGAAATAGTTCTCCCTGGGGGTAAATAAATCTTTAAGCTATCGCCAATGTTTATTTCTTCAAAATTATCATCCACTTTAGCCTTAAAAGTTTTACCCTTAACATTACAGAACATATTTCCACTACAACTTTTACAAGCTGTAGTAGGGCACGTTACTTCAACACAATTTTTATCATTAATTCCAACAACTTCAACTATTTCTATCATTATTTTATTTCTTCTTCTAATACTAAATCTAATATCAAACTTTCAATATCTGTTGCTTTATTAGATTCTTCATCAATATCTACAATAACACCTTGCATTTGTAATCGGCCCCAACTTTCAGAGGATCTAAGTGGCACGGCATTAGTAAACTTTTTTATTTCAGTCTTGCTATCAAAGCCACCAACACTTAAAGTGGAACCAACCATTCCATTATCAGTTATGTAAGCAGTTCCTTTGTCAAGAATTCTATGATCACTTGTTATGGCTTTACAATGAGTTCCAATTACAGCACTAGCTTTACCATTTAACATATAGCCCATAGTGTTTTTTTCTGCAGTAGTGGATGCATGGAATTGTACCATTATTATATCTTGATCTTTACTCAATTTATCAACCAAAGAATTTGCTATAAGAAAAGCATTTGAAAGGTGAGTTCTTGGGAAATCACTATTTCCTAATAAATTAATTATTGCTATTTTTTTATCTTTTAATGTTAGATATTTAATACCATTACCCGGATTACTAAGAGGGTAGTTAGCGGCTCTTAAAACAAAATTATTTTTGTCTAAAAAATCAACCATATCAATCTTATAATAGATCTTTTCTCCACCTGTAATGACATCAACCCCAGCTTTATGGATCATTATTGAATGATTTTTCCCAATACCGAATCCATTGGTAACGCCTTCGCCATTTGCAACAACTAAATCTATATTGTTAGTTTTAACTACACTCTTTAGTAGCTTTTTAATTACTGTGGTTCCAGGTCTTCCAACTATTTCACCTAAAAATAATACTCTAATACTCATGTTTGTAACATTATATTGCAATTGGTTTTCAATCAAGAGAATTTTTTAAAAATTATTTAATTAATTTGTATTGATAAATATAATGTGTGTTGTTTGTTTGCAAAAATAGTGATATAAAATAATTTAATGCGCCTAGGTGGCGAAACTGGTATACGCGCTTGGTTCAGATCCAAGTGGTCAATAGACTGTGCAAGTTCAAATCTTGTCCTAGGCATTTCTTAACAAACTGTTGATACAATAGTCCAGGCACTTTAATTTTTTATATATAAGAGATTATAAAGTGGTCGATTTGTTATATAAAGGTAATTTTCCTTGTTTTTGCAATGGCCTCAAAGGTAATCATGTAATAATTGGCACACCTAAAGGGTAATCGTGTAAACTGAATATTCAATTTTAAAATTCGATATTTCTTTAATAATATTGAATAGTTCAATAAAATTATCAAAATTAACAATTTTAGAAGGCGTTTCTCAATTTAATATTCTTTTTACAAACTCCATTTTAGAAATAAACTATATTCATTAACATCTTTAATTATTGATTTTTGAATACCTTCATAATTATATAAATGTTCAATACAAATTAATAAATTTTCTTTTCTAAAATTAGGTATTGGTAAAGCAAAAAAATATACATTATTACCCCATGATTTAAATTTGTATTTTTCTTTGCTTTTTTTTTCTTGTCATCACAATCAGTATAAATATCATTTTAGTAGGTTGTTTTATTAAATTATGACTTTTCAAATATTACATAAAGTAACATGCCCCATTTCTTAGTTATAATAACAGTTATTTGTTCAGATTTGGCTTTTTATGAAAGTCCATCAAGAATTTTGATAGCATTAGGTGATAAACTTTTTTGCCAATTATTGTCTTTTTCTAGAGGCATATTTGAAAGTTGTTTCAATAAATGAGGGGGAAGCTAAACTTCTATATTTAGTTCTTGTGCCATTGCCATTCCTTCAAGAGTTGTTGTTGCCATTATTTTAGGTTCTTTAAATGGAAGATGTCTTGCCGGTCTTTTCTCCATTAGAGCCTGAACGACTATCGATTTTACATTATACTTTGATGAAAACTTGATCAGTTTAGTAAATTCACCAAAGGTCTCTTTCGTGGTAACGTAGAGAAAATGTATTTTTGATTTGTTGCCTGTTCCGGCTTCTTTCTGGCATTGTACAACCAAATCCAGCGCTTCGACCAGGTTGTACCATTTAAGTTTTGGTCGTAGAAAATTGAAAGCTTTCTCATTCGCACCATCTACTGATATACATATATCAGCTGATTGACGCTCTCTTTGTAATTAAAAATAGTTTCGGTTTGTTATATATTAAAATTTGAAATTTACTAGTATTTTTTTTATAAAATGACCGAATGGATATTTATAAAATGACCGAATGGATGTTGATAAAATAACCGAATGGATGTTGATAAAGTAACCGAATGGATGTTGATAAAGTAACCGAATGGATGTTGATAAAGTAACCGAATGGATGTTGATAAAGTAACCGAATGGATGTTGATAAAATAACCGAATGGATGTTGATAAAATAACCGAATGGATTTATAATAAAGTCTGAGGTTAATTATGAATAAAGAAAAATATCTACCTAGAATTATCGATAAGCAAATAGAAAGATATCTCAAAAGTTTTGGAGCAACATGCATTGAAGGTACTAAATGGTGTGGTAAAACTAGTACTGCAAGTATTAATAGTAAGAGTACTATTTATATAGGAGACCCCACAGGTAATTTTCAAAATAAAGCCCTTGCTGAAATGAATCCAAAATTAGTTTTAACCGGAGAGGCGCCTAGATTAATTGATGAATGGCAAGAAGTACCACAATTATGGGATGCTGTAAGATTTAAAGTTGATCAAAATGATGAAAAAGGACAATTTATTCTTACAGGTTCTGCTACACCAACTCAAAAAGGTATTCTTCATAGTGGAGCAGGTAGAATTGCAACACTAAGAATGAGACCTATGTCTTTATATGAATCAAATGATTCTACAGGACAAATTTCTCTTGAAAAAATATGTAATGAAGATTTCAAAAATATAATGATAAAAGAAACTAGTCTAGAGAATATTATAAATCTCATAATACGAGGTGGGTGGCCTGGTAGTTTAAATCTAAAGGAAGAAAATTATTCATTAATTGCAAAAGAATATATAAATGCAATTATCAATCATGATATTTATCGACTTGAAGGTATTAATAGAGATTCAAAAAAAATGACTAAACTGTTAAAATCATTAGCTAGAAATGAATGTACCACTGTATCTAATAATGCTTTAAAAAAAGATATAAAAGAAAATGATAGTGAAAATATAGATAATGATACAATCGCAAATTATTTATCCATATTTGAAAGGATGTTTTTAATTGAAAATCAAAAATCTTTTTCTTCAAATATCAGATCATCGGTTAGAATAAAAAATAAAGAAAAAAAACATTTTACTGATCCATCTTTAGCCTGTGCATTATTAAATGCATCAAAAAAAATGTTATTAAATGATTTAAGGACATTAGGTTTTCTGTTTGAATCATTGTGTGAAAGAGATTTGCGAATATATTCAGAATCCTTCGGTGCAAAATTATTCCATTATCAAGACTATGATAATGATGAAATAGATGCAGTTGTTGAATTAGATAATGGAGATTGGATTGCAATAGAAATAAAATTAGGTAGTAATCAAATTGATAATGCTGCAAGGTCTTTAGTTAAAATAAAAAATAAAATAATAAAAAAAGGGGGTACTCCTCCTAAAGTATTATGCATAATTTGTGGTTTATCAAATGCTGCTTATTTAAGAGATGATGGAGTTTATGTTTGTCCAATTACAGCATTAAAAAATTAATATCAATGAACAAACACTTATCATGCTAGTCTCAATGGATTTTTGAATTTTTATTGTAACTTAATTTTAAATAGTTAGTATGCTTTGTTTCTTGCATGTAGGTGATATTTATTCATTGATTGATTGATTGTATGTTTTGTAAGTGGTAATTGTATGAGACCTGAACAAATAGTTAAAAGGCTCTATTTGCTTTTAATATTACAGCTGAGAACAAGGAAAATAGTCAGATGGCGTGTAACAGAACATCCAACCAGAGAATTCGTTCGACAGCAAATTATTGATTTTACCTACGATTTACCTGAAACGGTTACATTGATTCATGATAATGGTTCACAGTTCATTTCAATTGATTTCACTCAATATAATATAAAAGCGGTCAACACATCTGTAGCAGCACCAAATATGAATGTGTATGTTGAAAGATTGATAGGTTCCGTGAGAAGAGAAGCCCTGGATCATTTCTTACTGTTTTCCGAGAATCAAGTAACAAGAATTATTTCAGAGTATGTGAACTATTATAATACACAACGTCCCCATCAAAGAACTAAACACATTCCAGAAGGTGAAAGTATTCCTGCATTCGGTATAATTCTAAAGAAGTCAATTCTGTTGGGTTTAAATCACCATTATTATAGAAGTTCAGCTTAATGTGGTGTTGGATTTATTATGCAACGGGACGCGGTAATACCACGAGGTGGAAAATCATAAGCCTATATTTTGAAAAACATTATTCAAATTGTGTCAGGATATCTGAATGATAGTTTCTCACTACATATGTTTCCATATCAAATTCTATATCCCCTGAATATACCACTGCACCTTTCCCGGAGGATTTATTTGCTGATTGGAACCATTTAATTCCTTTTGAAAATTGGTCATTCCAAGTCATAGCTGACTTAATTTCAATAGGATAGGGCACTCGTTGTTGATCAAAAATTAGATCGACTTCATGTCCTTTTGCATCTCGGTAGAAAAATAATCTAGGATCATATCCGTTGTTTAAGCGCTGTTTTACTATATCCATAACAACCATATTTTCAAATATATTTCCAAATAAAGGATCTCTGATACATTGTTCAGGAGTCTCTATACCAAGTAACCAAGTAGCCAGTCCAGTTTCTACAAAATATAATTTTGGGGATTTTGTAATTCTTTTTCTCATATTTGAGTGGTAAGGAGGTAAACGGTAGATGATATATGATGCCTCAAGAATTGATAGCCAGTTAGCTAATGTAGTAGAAGAGACTCCGACGTCATTAGAAAGGGATGAAAGGTTAACGATTTGTCCTATTCTTCCAGCAAGAAGTCTGATGAAATTTTCAAATTGAGTAAGGTTTTTTATGTTAGTAAGTAATCGTACGTCCCGTTCAATATATGTTCTGAAATAGTTGGAATATATCAAATTAGCCGGGATCTCATCATTATAGAGTCTTGGAAGAAATCCGTTGACAATCATCGTTTCTTTCTCTTGTCTTTCTGGATAATATTCCTGTAGTTCAGATATAGATAATGGAAGCAGATTAAATATTGCTGTTCTTCCAGCCAATGATTGGGAGATTGCTTCATTGAGTTGTAACTGGTTGCTGCCAGTTAGTATATATTGTCCATGCTTTGGGTTTTCATCGGAGAGAACTTGGATCCATGAGAGCAATTCAGGGACTCGCTGAACTTCATCAATAATTATTGGTGTTTTATATATATGAAAAAATGTCTTTGGATCGTTATTAGCAATAGTCCTTATTTCTGGATTTTCAAGATTGCAATACGTGTAATCTGGGAAACAAGCCTTTACTAATGTTGTCTTTCCTGATTGTCGTGGGCCTGTTAATGTGACTATTGGGAAAAGTTTACTTGAGGAAATTAGTTTAGAAGATAGTTTTCTTGGTATTAGCATAATTAATGATACATCAACTAGGTGTAAATATCAAGTACAAATTGAAATATGCGCTATTAAAATTTTCCACCCGTTTTTTCTAGTTACGTGTATTTGTATTAAAGTAGTAGTAGAAACACATAATTCTACAGAGTCTTGATACCATAATGCAGTTGCTTTGATTTCTTATATATAAAGAAAAAATAAAGTGGATGGTTTTTATATAAAAGAAATATGACTTTTATTAACTACAGATGCCGCTAGGCATCTGTAGTTATGGGATCCAAATACCCCGGGGCTTCCCCGCGGAGGCCCTCCGTTTAGAATAAACTGAGGGGGCTAAATAAGAGCGAAAGTAAATATATACATTTGTCACATAATGTTAATAACTTAGTATACCATTTTGTAACGCCCACAAAATACCGACGCTTAGCTATAAGTGATATTGTGGAGAATAGTTTAAGTGAAATATGTGTTGGTATTGAATTGAGGTGGGACTGGATAAGATTTTTAGAAGTAGGTGCAGATAAAGAGCCTGTACATTTTTTAATACAAAGCACGCCAAACCATAGTCCCACCGAGATAATAAGGATTATAAAAAGTGTTACAGTCCAACGCATATTTAGTGAACACCCAGAAGTTAAAATGAAATTGTGGGGAGGACATTTTTGGAGTGAAGGCTATTTTGTTGCAAGTGTTGGAAGGTTTACTAGTGAAAATGTTATAGCAGAGTATGTAAGAAACCAAGGTGAAACAGAAGAATATAAACAATTATATTTGCCAAGCACATATTGAGCCTTTAGTAGATACCGCGGGGCTTGCCCCGAGGAAGTTCATTCAAGATCTCTAGGAGTCATCATGTAAAATGGGAACTTTAATTAATTATAAAAAGTAAATTGTCTTTATAAATAGTCCTTGTAATTTTATTATCAATACTAAACGACTATTTGTTGAAAAAATTACTGATTCAAAAATAAAGTAAATATGAATTGTTAACTTTAGGAATTAATTAATAATCCTTTATGTATTATCATCTAATAGAAAATCAATTAAGTTTTTATGAATTATTCCATTTTGACTGAAGTCTAAATTATCTAAAGATAAAACATATTTTGAAAAATTATCTTTTATCTCTAATAATGCACCAAATTCTCTATTCCTTGTTTTTTCATCACTCATTAAATAAGAAACTTGAAAATAATTTATTTCGTTATTAATTTTAGCAATAAAATCAATTTCTAGATTATTAATTTTTCCAATTGTCACAGTATATCCTCTAGAAATTAGTTCAATATAAACTATATTTTCTAGGGTTCTCTCTATGTCTTTTATATTTGAATATCCTCTAGCTTGTCTAAACCCATGATCAGTTAAGTAATATTTTTCATCAACTTTTAATATTTTTTTCCCTACTGTATCAAATCGAGGGACTTTTTTTATTATAAAAGCTTTAGTGCAAAAATCTAAGTAATTTAATACGGTATCTACCGAGACTTTTCTTTCCTCAGTTCTTAAATATCTTTTAATACTATTAGCTGAAAAGGTATGTCCAATATTTTCAATAACGTATGATATAATTCGATTAAATATATCGACATCTCTAATATTATTATATTGTAAGACATCTTTAACTAATACAGTATTAAATACATCATTTAAATATTTAATACTAGGAATATCTTCTAAGTGAAAATATTTTAAAAACGGCATTCCACCTAATTTAATATATTTATTAAATAGCTTTTCTTTTGATAAATTTAATTCTTTATAGGCTTGTGCAAATTCAATAAAGGTAAAAGGTTGTATTTCAAATTCAACATATCTTCCGGCTAATAATGTTGCTAAATCACCAGAGAGTAATGTTGAATTAGAACCTGTTATATAGATATCACAATCATAATCTACTCTTAAACCATTTATCACCTTTTCCCAATCTTTTACTATCTGAATTTCATCAAAGAAAAAATATATTTTCCCTTTAAGATTTTCTAACAATGGATTTAAATAATTTATTAATGAATTTTGATTATTAATATTAATTAATTCTATGGATTCAAAATTTAAATATATTTTATTTGCATCTTTTACTGTATTTAATATTTTGTCTTTTATTATTGTTAAAAGTGTCGATTTACCAACTCTTCTCATACCCGTAATTACTTTTATTATTGGCTTGTCCACAAAAAGTTTTATTTTTTTAATATATTTAGGTCTGTTTATATAGTCCATAATATCA